>OCVV011356410.1_pt1 | contig 59998 bp, 57 predicted proteins | sample 1539721 | NCBI WGS metagenome assembly OCVV01 (sample SAMN02144230, study PRJEB22623) | gut metagenome | biome: sheep rumen | host: Ovis aries | place: New Zealand
AGCGCTCGGTGAGCTCGGGGTTGTCGCGGTGGCGCTTGCAGAGGGGCGACATCTCGATGGGGTAGTCGGTGACGAAGGTGGGCTGGATGAACTTGCCTTCGCACTTCTCGCCGAAGATGGCGTCAATCAGCTTGCCCTTGCCCATCGTGGCGTCGGTCTCCACGCCGAGGCGCTTGCAGGCCTCGCGCAGCTCGTCCTCGCTCATCGGGGCCACGTCGACGCCGGTCTCCTCCTTGATGAGTTGACACATCGGGGCGCGGCGGAAGGGCGGCATGAAGTCTATCTCGTTGCCCCAGACGTTGACCTTCGTCGTGCCGTGCAGCGTCTTTGCGATGCGCTCCAGCATGTTCTCCGTGAATGTCATCATCCAGTTGTAGTCCTTGTAGGGCACGTATATTTCCATGGCCGTGAACTCGGGGTTGTGCGTGCGGTCCATGCCCTCGTTGCGGAAGTTGCGGCTGAACTCGTACACGCCCGGGAAGCCGCCCACGATGAGGCGCTTCAGGTACAGCTCGTTGGCGATGCGCAGGTAGAGGTCTATGTCCAGCGCGTTATGGTGCGTCACGAAGGGACGTGCGGCGGCGCCACCGGGAATGCTCTGCAGCACCGGCGTGTCCACCTCCAGGTAGCCCTGCTCGTTGAAGTAGTTGCGCATGGTGTTCACTATCTGGGCCCTCTGCACGAAGGTTTCGCGCACCTGCGGGTTGACTATGAGATCCACATAGCGCTGGCGGTAGCGCAGTTCGGGGTCGCTGAAAGCGTCGTAGACCACGCCGTCCTTCTCCTTGACGATGGGCAGCGGGCGCAGGCTCTTGCTGAGCACCGTGAGGCTCTTCACATGGATGGAGGTCTCACCCATCTGGGTGACAAACACATAGCCCGTCACACCGATGATGTCGCCGATGTCAAGCAGACGCTTGAAGACGGTGTTGTAGAGGGTCTTGTCCTCACCGGGGCATATCTCGTCGCGCTTGATATAGAGCTGTATGCGGCCATAGCTGTCCTGCAGCTCCACAAACGAGGCGGCACCCATGATGCGACGGCTCATGATGCGGCCGGCGATGCTCACGTTCTGGTACAGCGTGTTGTCCTTCGGGAACTGTTCCAGTATCTCGTTGCTCTTAGCGTTGACCTCGTAGAGGGCTGCGGGGTAGGGGTTGATGCCCAGCTTCTTCAATTCTGCCAGCGAATTGCGGCGTATCTGTTCTTGCTCAGTAAGTTCTGCCATGATTATGTGTGTCTGTTTGTTTTGCGTTTGTGATTATTGTTTTCTTGCCTCGGCGACGAGCCATTTGATGTATTCGTCCGAGACGTTGTCTATCTCGTTTTTGTCGTATATTGTCAGGAGGGTCACCTCGGCGTCGTCGCTCACCAGCACGTTGAGTGTCAGCACGTGGGCGCCACCGCTTTTGCCTTTGCCCTTCGAGGCGATGGTCATGCGCACCTTGCGCACTCCGCCACCCAGGTCGGCTCCTTGATTGGGGTTTTCTTTCAGCGCTTTGCTGAAAGAAAGGTAGTCTGTGGCCAATGATTTGTATTTCTTTGCGAGTTGCTTGAACCTACGGTTGAACTCTTCAGAAGGGATTATTTTCACGTTCATAGCAGTCCGTCATCCTTTAGTCCCTGTAAGAATTGTTCTTCGGTCATCATGGTGGTCTCGCCCCGCTGCGCGCGTTTCACTTCGTCGAAAGCGCGGTAGAGCGACTCCTTGACAAAAGCCTGCTGGCGCAGGGTCTCGGGGTCTTCCACCGGCGGCTCCAGCAGCTTGCCGGCAAGCCACTCGCGCTCGTCTTGCTTGAGTGCCATGCCCTGAATGTACATCCAGAGGTTGTTGAGTTCTAATGTGGACATTGTCTGTTGCTATTTTTTATTTCACGGTGCAAAGATACATACTTTTTGCCACGTGGCAAAATTTATTTTTTTTCATCCATATCGCCATCGGGTTGTCCAGCAGCGTGGCCTTCAGGTCTCACAACCCCATCGGGTTGTCCCGCGACGTGGCCTTCAGGTCACGCACCCCCAAAAAAACTATCCGTTCACCCTTCTCACCGAATGCAACCTGTGCGTATACCGCTCGCCGTCAAAGATGCCCTGGCGGTCGAGGGTGTCAATCCTCACCATGCCCGACGAGTGCACAATCCGTCCGTCGCCCATGCAGATGCCCACATGCACGACGCGCCCTTGCTCGTTCTGGAAGAACGCCAGGTCGTCCCTCATCGGGTCACAGGCGCAGACCTCCACACCCGCCGTGGCCTGCTGGCTGGCGTCGCGCGGCAGCCAGATGTCCATGGCCTTGAAACAGACCTGCGTCAGCCCCGAACAGTCTATCCCTCCCCTCGAACGGCCACCCCACAGGTAGGGTGTCCCAAGGAAGCAACGCTCCGCCAGGTCGGCGGCAGACTCGAACGGCACATACTGCTTGTTGTCCACCCAGCCTTCGTAGCCGTCGTACTCGCAGCGCACCTTCGACCACTTCTCCTGCCGCTCAACGACTTCCACCACATCGCCCGCCAGCAGCTGGTTCACCATTTCGGCCCTGTCGCTGGCTTCGGCCCTCATGGGCACCGCCAAAAGAAAAACATATCCTTTCATAACCCGTAACTCTTAACTCATAACTCTTAACTCTTAACTCTTAACTCTTAACTCACAACTGCCCTCGCTCAATCGAAATCACAATCCTTTCTATCAGCTCGTCCTTCTTGTCGTTCTTCGGGTCGTACTTCGTCTTCAGGTTGTAGCCGAACAGTCGCGCCAACGCCTGGTACAATCCCGCCCTGAACGAGCCCCTCAAATCGCCCACCAGGGCATAGGCCGTGCGACTCGTCTCACGGTCAATGAGCTTGATAAGCACCAGCCCCTGCGAGAAGGTGTACTTCGACAGCTGGTCCTTGTAGTCGTCCTTCAACTGCTGCTCGGCTTTCTTGATGGCGGCCTTGCGCTGCTTCTTGGGCAAGCCCGCAATCTCCACCTCCAAGGCGTCGAGCCGCTTCTTGGCCTCGCGGGCATACGGCAGCATCAGCCTCACATTGCGAATCAACTTGGCATTGCTCTTGATCTCCTTGGGCGTCAACAACATGCCGGAAGCATAGACATTGACCTCCCGCAGATAGAACAAAGGGATGGTGTCACCGTCAAGCACGGTGGCGAAAACATAGTGCTCGGAAGCAGCCTTCTTGATTTCCGCCTTGGAAAATGGCCTGAGGGACCTGAGCTTCGTAGCCTTCATGGCACGAACCTTCGTGGTGTCCAGCACACGCAGGCGCGGGGTGAGTGGCTCCACCTGACCGGCCACATCAAAGGCCACAAGGGCAAACAACAATAATATGACGATTCGGCTTGTCTTCATCTTTTGGTTTTTTCTATGACCTAATAACTCAAAATTCCTCTTTTTATTATCCTGACATGTCGAATTGGCAAAAAAATTTGGCCAAGTGGGAAAAAGGTCGTACTTTTGCACAGAATACAATATTTATGCACATAATTAATTAGCTAAGAATTAATATCATGGAAGAAATACTCCGCGTCGGGGAGCTGTGCAAGACCTTCACGCTCTCGCGCAAACAACAAAAGATAGAGCACACCTCCGCCCGCCGCAAGGTGGCCGTGGACCACCTGTCGTTCAACGCCTTCCGCGGCGAAATCTTCGGTCTCCTCGGCCCCAACGGCGCCGGCAAGACCACCACCCTCCGCATGCTCTCCACACTCATCCGCCCCGACAGCGGCGACGCCGTCCTCGACGGCAGCAGCGTGGTCAACAACCCCGAGGAGGTACGCTCCAAGATCGGCTTCCTCACCTCCGAACTCAAACTCGAGGATTTCTTTACCCCCAACTACCTCTTCGACTTCTTCAGCCGCCTCCACGGCGTCGACGAGGCCACCATCTCCGAACGCAAACAGCACATGTTCTCACGCTTCGGCATCGACCGCTTCGCCGAGGTCAAGGTGGCCAACCTCTCCACCGGCATGAAACAGAAAGTCTCCCTCGTCATCTCCCTCGTCCACAACCCCGAAATCATCATCTTCGACGAGCCCACCAACGGCCTCGATGTCCTCACGGCACGCACCGTCACCGACTACCTCCAGGAACTCCGCGCCGAGGGCAAGACCATCATCCTCAGCACCCACATCTTCAGCCTCGTCGAACGACTCTGCGACCGCGTGGGCATCATCATCGACGGCCGCATGACCGCCTGCGGCACCATCGACGAGGTCTGCAACGGCCTCTCCATCGAGGACCGCTTCTTCGAAATCTACAAAGAACAGAAAGGCAACGAAGCATAATTAATGTTACACAACGACAACAATGACAACAGAAACAACTCCTGCTTGCGCAGCCCGCAAAACGCATGTTGCGTTTTGCATGTTGTCTCCATTGTCTAGGTTGTCGTAAATAAAAAAAAAGATATGAAATCAAACGTTCTTACCATCATAAAGAAAGAATTCGCCCGCTTCTTCGGCGACCGCCAACTGCTCTTCACGGCAGTCATCATGCCGGGCCTTTTGATCTATATCATATACAGCTTCATGGGCTCCGGCATCGAGAGCATGGTGTCAGAAGGCGCCGACGACGTGGTGACCGTGCGCGTGGAAAACATGCCGCAGAGCGTGGCGCCGCTGTTCGACTCGCTACCCTCGACGGTGACCATCGAGCAGCCGTTCCAGCAGCCCGACATCGAGGCACTGGAGGACAAAAGCATCAACACCGTGCTGGTGCGATTCCCGGCCGACTTCGACCGACAACTGGTTGAGTACGAACCGCAAAGCGGGATGCCGGCCCCCAACGTGGAGATATACTACAACTCGACCAACAACGCCTCTCAGCGTGTCGAGTATGCCCTCGACGCCATGCTCTCCTCCTTCGAGGACGGCATGAGCAACCGCTTCGACATCAACCGCGCCGACAGCGAAGAGATGCGGTTCAACCAGGCCAGCGACGAGTCGATTGGGGCCATGGTGTGGAGCAAACTGCTGCCCATGCTCATCCTGATGATGCTCTTCAGCGGCGTGATGGCCATTGCCCCCAGCTCCATAGCCGGCGAAAAAGAGCGTGGCACCATAGCCACACTCCTCGTCACCCCCATGCGCCGCAACGAGCTGGCACTGGGCAAGATAGTCTCACTTAGCAGCATCGCCCTCCTCAGCGGCATCTCCAGCTTCATCGGCATCGCCCTGTCGCTGCCCAACATGGTGCCCGACGCAGGCGAACTGTCGTTCCACTATACCGCGAGCGACTATCTGGTGCTGCTGCTCATCATCTTCGCCACCGTGCTCATTATGGCATCGGCCGTCAGTCTGCTGTCGGCCCTGGCCAAGGACGTGAAGAACGCCGGCACCATGATTACCCCCTTCATGCTGGTCATCATGCTGTCGGGACTGCTGCCAATGTTCCAGGACGGCGCCTCGCAGAGCCTCGCGGTCTACCTCATCCCCTTCTACAATTCGATGGAGGTAATGGTGGCGGTATTCCTGCACGAGATGCAGTGGTCGACGGTGCTCGTCACATTGGGAGCCAATGTGGCATACACCGGCATCGCCGTCTGGGGACTCACCCGCTTGTTCAACAGCGAGAAGGTCATGTTCTCCCGGTAAATGAAGAGTGAATCAACTCCCCATCCAGCTGCCCCCCTGGTGAAAGTAATGCACCATCAAGCTGCTCCCCTTCCCAAGGGGAGCTGTCCGCAGGACTGAGGGGTTCCTGCCTCAACTCCGCCACCACCCCCCACCAAAACTAAACACTTAACACTCCCCACTCATCACTCTTAACTCATAACTCTTAACTCCCTCAGTTGTCCTCCACGGCACCCTTGATCTGCACCTTGGTGACGCCTTCGTCGATGATGGGTTGCACCAACGACCTCATCTCCTGCGGCGTGAATTTCACGAGGCCCTGCATGGGGGTGGCGCGGTCGATGGTGTAGACCATCCACTCGCGGGGCTTCAGCAGGCGCACGATGTCCATCATGGGACCGACAACCTCGGGAGACGACGAGTCGAACTGTAGACGGTGACCTTGCGGAGCCAAGCCGTCTACTTTAAGCATGCAGGTCTGCAACACGAAGTTGCCCTCGAACTGCTTCAGCGCCTCGATGACGCGCTGCAGGTCGTAGCCCGGGGCCGGCATATTGATCTTCGCCACCAGCTCGTTGGTGGGGGCGTCGATTTTCATGATGGGGTTGTCCACCTTGCGGAGGGCGTTGAAGACCGCGGGCATGTGCACACGCGTGGCGTTGCTCAGCACGCTGACCTTGGCCCGGGGGTAGTACTCGTCGCGCAGGCGCAGCGTATCGTCGATAATCTGGGGAAACTCGGGATTGAGCGTCGGCTCGCCGTCGCCGCTGAAGGTGATGCTGTCCACCGGCGTGCCTTCGGCGGCAAGCTTCTTGAGCATGCGCTCCAGGTCGGTGCGCACCTTCTCGGCCGTGGGCAACACCGTGTCGCCCCGCCCGTCGCGGTTCCAGCCGCACTCGCAGTAGATGCAGTCAAAATTACATATCTTGCCCTTCTCGGGCAGCAGATTGATGCCCAGCGAGCTGCCCAAACGGCGGCTGAAGATGGGCCCGAAAACAGTTTCTTCGCGTATCATAGCAACAATATTTTTGTCAGAATAACGTTATAATGGGGTAAAAAAGTATGTATGATGGCGAATAAATTTGAGACAAACGGACGCAAGCGAAGGATGGGGAGGAAAAAAACAAAAAAAGCCACCCTTCGAGGGTGGCTTGGGGTGGTCTGTGGGAGACCACAAAACGCCAATATAACAATTTGTTATTCAGCGTTTTCAGCCTTCAATATTAACGTCGAGTAACAAACGGGAAACAAAAATGTACCTATTTAACATTTCCGGCTGCGGTTTTCAACTCTCAAAACCGATGCAAAGATACACATTTTTTTCGATTTTGCACCCCTAATCACACAAAACAACACAAACATTGTTTCATTTTGTTTCGGGTTCTTGCTGCGGTCTCGCCGCCTTCCGTACCTGCATACCCTCCCATCTGCTGCCGTGCTCCGCCAGGTCCATTATATTGTCCGCTGGCTTGAATCGGTACACATGGCGGGTGTATTTCTTATATACAATGCTATTAACGCTGCGCATCTGTCGAATTACCAACCCGGCAACATAGTTCTTCACGGATTCAATGCCTCCTGCCTCATAGGCCTCTGCAATCTTCGTCTCGGCCACCTCGCACACCATCAAATAAAGTTCCTGCACAATGTCCTCTTTATAGACCTTATCGGCAACGCCCATGAAGTGCGCCGCATAACCATCGACAAACCGCAACTTGTGCAACTCCGTAACTATTTCCGCAGGTGTTTTCCTTGTCTCCATTTCGGGTGCAAAGATACAACTTTTTTTCAAACCCTCCAAAAGCCATTGCAACCGCCTCTCGGCCGTTTTCGTCTCCATGCCGGGCAACTTATCCGCCCCGCCCTCATTCGTGCCCCCTACGGGCGTTTTTTGCTTGCACTCCGCCACCATATAGTTAGCACCCCTATATAGTTAACACCTTCGAAAAATTGCGTTTGCGGTTATTCACACACTATATAAAGGCTCTATATAAAGGCTCTATAATAAGGCTCTATATTTACCCTATAATAGCACTATATAGTTAACACTTTCCATGACACCGAAAACCACCACACTACAACACCACACTACAACACCACACTACAACATCGACTACAACACCATTGTTGATACTCCTCTTATATAGTTAACATCTATATAGTTAACGCTTTATATAGTTAACCCTCCTTGGCAACCCTCGCCCGCGCCTTCGCCTTCATGTCGGCAATGTCATTCTTGAATTGTTGTTTTGGGGTGCGCCTTGTCGCCATGTGCGCCACCATCAACTCAAACGCTCGCTGGCGGTCTATCTCCGAAAGCATGAAACACCACCCCCGTTTCCCCTTCTGTGAGTAGGCATGGAAGGTGTCATACTTCATCATCAAATCATCCCTCAGCCGTGCGGAATATCTCGCCATCCTTGACGGGTCGGCAATGTACTTACACATAGCCTCATCGCCTCGCCATTTGAACAACTTGAAATCCCCCCAGGTGGAGAAACCCGCCGCCCTGCGGAACACATCGCCATTGGTTGTGTTGTGCACCGCCGTTGCGCCCCTGCGTCTGCCATCGATAGTGTGCAAAGCCATCCACCACAACAATAATAGCAGTTCCCACTCCTTGACGTTACCCACTGCCGATTTTCTGCGATACTCCCAAAACATCTCATTCTTAATGGTGAAGTAAACACTGCCCGTATTGCCCGCCATGCCCAACTTATCCAAAAAAGCATTGCCTTTGGCCTTGTTCTCTGCCGCCAATTTACGTGCATTACTGCCGGTAATGTTACACCCATACGCAGCAGATAACTCATTTAGTGTGCCAACGTCTGCGCACATGAGACACACACACCTATCAAACACCTCCTGCGGATTATCCAGCAAACCCCGCCACACTTCCACGGGGAAACGGTAGTATTTCCGTTCATGCCCTATTTCACCATCTATAAAAACAAATCTGTGCCCCATATCAGCGTCCTCCAAATGTTTGATTGTACCAACATATAAAATCATCGATATTGCGGGCAATATAGTATATGCCGCCTGCGGCCTCTATACTCTGCTGGTAACGCCTCTGTGCATCACTCTGCCTATCCTTGCCCACCTTCACCTCAATCTTGACACTCCGCCCCCCAATAGTGGCGGAAATATCGGCCGTGCCAACCGTCATGTGTGACTGCGCCCAACTCACAATATACTCTCTCCCGCCATGCCTGGCCGTAATAGGTCTGCCTATAACGTTGATACGCTCGGCCTGCCCTCCACGGGCTTGGATATAGCGGATTATCGCCCACGTTAGGCCGTTGGCCGTGCTGCCGCCCGTCACGGGCATATCTCCGAATAGGGTTGGTTGTTCATTCATCTTCGTCCTCCTCTTCCATATCATCACCCAACCCTTCAACGGGCCACACCTCATCCAAATCGACCGAAGGCCACAAGGCCTCCAAATCATCCACGGGTGTTTTATCGCTGCTCATTCTCGGCCTCCTTTCCTTCCACTAGCCAATAACGTTTGTAACCTTTCCCCATGGTGTTTGTTTCCCACTCATCGGCAATGTTAAACCCGCGCCTCCGAAGGCTGGTTAACACCCTCCGAACATCGGACACCTGGAAGGCTTGCAGCACCTCCACACCTGCGGGTGTGCGGAATTTGGTTGGGGTGCTGCCCGTGCGCTCCATAATCTGCCTACTTGTCAGCCTCTCGCCCTTGTCCGCCGCCGCCATCAGCACGGCCAATACAAGCCGCTGGGCATAGGCCTTGGGGTCGGGGTGCTGCGGTAAGGGTCTCGCCTTCATCTTACACCTCCTTTCCTGCCGTTCCTGGGGTTGTTTACCACATAGGCCGCTGCCGCCTGCTGGGCCTCCTCCGTGGTCGAAACCCGGTGTTTCAGTAACCAACGGGTTAACTCGGTTTTGGCAAAGTAGGTAATTTTCCCACCCGCGCCTTTGTAGTATGGTATCCGCTTTTCGGACACCAGCCTATAAAGGTAGCCCTTTGAAAGGCCGGTATACGCGGCCGCATCATCCATTGTAAAAGCCTCTTTGGCATTCAAAAGCGTTAACTTCTCGATTCTGTCCAACTTTTCGTCAATAGTCATTATTTTATTGTTTTACCATTTGGAGGCCGTTTGAGGTGTTAGGCTCACCGCGCCCCCTGCCGCATCAATCGCCATTTGAGGTTCGCCAACACTCTCGCCTCTGGTCGAATTGACGATGCAAAGGTAAAACCAAATAATGAAAAAAAATACTACCCTAGGGACTAGGGTAGTAAGTTATAACAATAACACACAACAATTTATCGCAAATCAAAACCCGCCTTTTCCAACGCATTCTCTACTTCGATACACTCTTTTCCCTTGGCTTGTTGTAGGTTCTTAACGCCAAATGCATCTTCAAAAACCTTCCACGGATACGTCAAACCTAGGCAAATTTGTGCATATTCCACTATCTGTTTTAATGTACCCATCGAGGCATAGGACCAGGGTGTTGTGCTTGTGTCTATTAATTTCACCCATCCCTTCCCGTGAATTTGGATCGTCTCGCCCTCCAACGCCTTCAAAAACTTCCCCGCCTCCGGGGTCTGCAACTGCTCATCCACGAAGGTCGTTTTCCTCGGTTCTGCATATTCCTTCGGTACATTCAACCGCAACACAACATATATCCCTATCGCCATAGGGGCATATATAGACACTTCCACCTCCGTTTTTCCCATGAGGTCAACCAACGCCCTCCACCTCGCCATCATTACCGGGTTGCAATTGTAGTGCCGCCGCCACCATTCCCCGAACGGCTCTGCATAGGTAACTATCGGCGTATCCTCCAACTCGCCCTCTATCCAGTCCGCTGCCACCTCAAACGCCTGTGGCTCGGTGTCCTTTATCCGCTGGCATAGTTCCATGATTGCACCCCACCGCTGCGCCCCTGTGGGCTGTGCCATAACCGCAGCCCCCTGCAGCTCATAGTCCCGAATGTCGGCAAACGTGGTTTGCCGCTGGCTGGTGTCGTTACTCATCGCTGCATCCTCCTTTCGCCTTTCTTACATACCCCTCAAACAACTCCGCCACCTTTGCCGTTTGGGCCGCTGCTATCGCCGCCCGGTGCTCGGCCTGTTCCCTCCGCTCCCGCTCGGCCTTCAACTCGGCCGTAATAGATTCCACTCCGTATTGGTATGCCTCGCAGGCTCGCCTCAACATGGCGTTCTCGGCCTCTGCCGCCTGCAACTGCTCCACCATATCCCCGAACAACTCCGAATCATCAAAATACATTGTGCTTTCCATCGTTTCTCTATTTAAAGGTTATTCAATAGGTTCACGGCCTCCACCTTCTTGCTATCCACTATTTTGGCATATATCTGCGTAGTGGCAACTTCGGAATGCCCTAACAACTTGCTCACGGTGTAAAGGTCTGCGCCCTTCGTCAGCAGGGTTGTTGCATAGGTGTGCCTGGCGGTGTGCAATGTCACATTTTTGGTTATCCCCGCCCGTGTCGCCCACTTCTTCAATGTGCGATTCATAGCTGGCTCGGTCGGAAGGTCGGCAAAAATAAGGTCGCTAGGCTCTTTCTCGCCCTGCTGCGGTAGAAACTCCCGCGCCTTTATCGATAGGGGCAAATATAGCGGGTTTTGCGTTTTCTGCTGGCGTATTGTTATCGTCCATGGTTCGCCGCTGGTGTTGAGGTCCTCCCACCGCAGCCCCTTCACGTCCGAAATACGCAGCCCACAATAGGCCATGAACAAATATGCTGCCCGTGTGCCATCGCTGGCCGTAGGTGTCGCCTCCAATCGCTTTAACTCCTCAATCGTCAAATAACATCTTGTGCTCTCCGGCACTTTGATTTTGTCCGCATCTGCCACCATGTCGCAGGGGTTGGCAGCAATAATGCCCTCTCGCTGGGCCTCGGACATCGCAAAATGAAAACACTGGTAGCGTTTGTTGGCCGTGCTAGGGGCTAGGTGTTTCCCGGTGTTCTGTACATTACTGCCTATAACATAGCCCGTGCGGAGAAAATCGATGAAACCCAACACAAAATCCTTGTCAACGTCCGAAAGCCTCACGGCCTCGCCCCCGTAGCGTTTCAGCAGGTCGGCCGTGTTCTCGATTGTGCGCCCCCAGGTGTGGCGGTTCGCTGCGGTGCTGGCCCTCTCCTCGGCTCGGTCGGCGCAATGCTGCATCCAATCCGAAAGCAACATTCTCGACACCCCCACCCTCTTCAACCCCGCCTCTTCGGCGATGATGGCACTAGTGCGCTCCGCCTTAATGGCGTTTGCCGCATTCAACGTCTCCGAATTGTGGAGTTTGTCGAAGGGTGTTTTTTCGGGAATGAGGTAGAGTTTCAAAAATTCATACTCCCTTTTCCCGTCTTTGTAATAATCCAGGTACAATGAAACATTGCCGTTTGACAACTTCTTTTCCCTCAAACGGACCGTTTCTTTTGCTTTCGATGCAACTTTTTTTCTCGGCATAGGTACTAAATTTATTTTGTTTCCGTTTGCAAAGATACGAATATTTTTTGATACGAGTAACAAACGAGTAACAAAAATGTACCTAATAACAACAAAACAAGGTAAAATTAATACAAAACCGCAACAAATGAAAATCAACGTTTTAGCAATGGAAATCAACCATTTAGGGCAAAGAAAAAGCCCCTTTGCAGGGGCTAAAATGTGGTCTGTGGGAGATTCGAACTCTCGACCTCTTCCGTGTGAAGGAAGCGCTCTGAACCAACTGAGCTAACAGACCGCGAGACATGTTGAGCGAACTTGCAAAACAAGGATTTCACTCGCGAAATCGGGTGCAAAAGTACGAAGTTTTTTTTATACGGCAAAATTTTTCTTCATCATGGACAAGAAAAAACACAAACTGACACAGGGACAAATCAACGGAATCATCTGGATAGCAATACTATTGGTTGTCATCCTCGCCATAAAACTTTTTTCATCCAACAGGGTCGAAACCACCCCCGAAACCGACTCTGTACAGCGTCAGGAACAGGCTTTTTTGGACAAAAAAGAGGACTCCGCCTACCACTCCCGCTACAAGGACCACGGCAACAAACGCTACCAGCGGAAGAACACCCGGCAATATGCCAGCGAGGAGCCTCAAAACTGGTATACCCATGAGCCTCCGGCACCCACACGACGCCCCTTGACAGTGGATCTCAACAGCGCCGACACCACCACTCTCATGCTTCTCAACGGCATCGGACCAGCTTTCGCACGACGCATCGTGCGCTACCGCGACCGCCTCGGCGGCTTCGTCGACACCCGCCAGCTGCTGGAGGTCTACGGCTTCACCCCCGAACTCCTCGCCCATATCGCCCCGCACATCACCCTCGACAGCACCGGTCACAGCCGCCTCCCGGTCAACAGCATCCCGCTGAAACAGTTCATCAAACATCCATACGTGGACTATTATTTTGCCCGCGACCTCGTCAACCTCCGCTCCCACGGCGAAACCTTCTCCTCCCCCGACGACCTCCGAGCCATCCCCTCCTGCACCGATACCATGCTCTCCAAACTCCTCCCCTACCTCGACTTCACAAAAGATGAATAACTCTTAACTCCTAACTCTTAACTCTTAACTCTTAACTCCTAACTCTTAACACTCCCCACTCAACACTAAACACTCATAACTCCTAACTCTTAACTCCTAACTCTTAACACTTAACACTAAACACTCAACACTTAACACTAAACACTTAACACTCATAACTCCTAACTCATAACTCCTAACTCTTAACACTCCCTCTCCAGCTGCTCCCCTTCCCAAGGGGAGCTGTCCGCAGGACTGAGGGGTTCCTGCCTCAACTCCCCATCCAGCTGCCCCCATTCCCAAAACGCCCCCCCATCCTCCCCCTCCAGCTGCTCCCCTTCCCAAGGGGAGCTGTCCGCAGGACTGAGGGGTTGGAAAGGCACCTGGCGTCAAGGCCTCCTGCGCGAAGCCATCACTCTCCTCCCCGCCGACACCCTCTACCAGCTCTGCCCCCAGGCCGAGGCCCACACCCTCCCGGGCCTCAACCACCTCTTCCAGCACTGCACGACGGGCTCGCCCGACGAATATATCCAAATCGAAGAAACCTTCGCCCCCGAAGCCCTGCGCCACATCCTCGACTTCCTCCTCGACCCCAACCTCACCCCCACCAACCCCCACTAAAACCAAACACCAACCACTCATCACTCATAACTCCTAACTCTTAACTCCTAACTCTTAACTCTTAACTCATAACTCCTAACTCATAACTCTTAACTCCCCTCACCGGCTCCGCCTCCAACGGGTTGTCGGGCCACGAGTGCTTGGGGTAGCGGCGGCGCAGCTCCTTCCTCACCTCGAAATAGGTCCCCTGCCAGAAACTGCGCAGGTCGCTGGTGAGCTGCACGGGCTTGAAGCCCGGCGACAGCAGCTCCATCAGCACCGGCATGCCGTCGACCCGCGGCGTGTCCGTCAGCCCGAAGCACTCCTGCAGTCGCACGCGCAGCACCGGGGCCTCGGCCCCCACCCTGTACTCCAGCCTGATGCGGCTGCCCGTGGGGACGACGACATGCGTCGGGGCCAGGCGGTCGACGGCCTGCTGCTGGTCGTAGCCGAGGCGGCTCCAGACGACCTCGCAGAGGTCCAGCTTCTTGAGTTCCGCCGTCGTGGTGGCCCTGCCGATGAAAAGGGGGCCCCATTCGGGGGCACTCTGGCAGAGGGCATCATTGTCGACCCGCAGCAGCGCCAGCTCGGGATGGCGGCTGGCGACGAAGGCGATGCGGCGCTGCAGGTGCTGCACCTCGTCGGAGAAGTTGAGCATCGACGGACCCTCCTTGACGATGGCGTCGCAGAGGGCTCGCTGCATGGCCTCGCGGCGGTCGCCCGCAAGGGGCTTCGAGTCCAGGAGTATATTGCCGAGGCGGCACTCACGGCGCGCCACGACGGCGCCGTTCTTGCTGTCCCAGAAGATGTTCTCGCGCTCGGTGGCGAAGACTTGCAGGTCGGCGGGGTCCACGAGGCTGGCTAAGAACACCTTGCCCACGCCGCCCTGCTTGCGGTGCATCGAGGCGGCGACAATCCACTCGGCTCCCGCCAGAGGGTCTGTGGGCTCCACCGCAACGAGGTCACCGCCCGAGAGCTGGAAGGTGCCCACACCCTCCTTCCAGGCCTTGCCGATGCGCTCGGGATAGGCCGAGGCCAGCAAGGCACCGACCTCGTAGGGGTTGACGGAGGCGTTGTCGTCGTGCAGGCTGCCTGCGTCCCCATGGCGCTCCATGATCATCTCGGCATACTGGCGGGCAATCTTAATTATGCGTCCCCAACGGCCTCCACGACCGCCATGGCGTTCGCGCCGTAGGGCGTCGAGGCGGGTGGCCACAGAGACATCACCCTCGCCGGCCAGCGGGTCTTTCTCGTCCAAGAGGGCGGCGATGTCGGCAGCCAGCGCTTTGCGTTCAGGCGTGTCGGCCGCAAGGAGCATGCGGGCGATACGCGGATGGCAGGGCAGCTTCGACAGCGCCCGGCCCTGGGGCGTCACACGGCCCTCGGCGTCCAGCGCGCCCAACGACTGCAACAGCGCATTGGCATAGGCGAGGGAGGCCCTGGGGGGCGGCGTCAGCCACGGCAGGCGCTCCACGTCGCGCTCGCCCCAGAGGGCGGCGTCGAGGGCCAACGACGTGAGGTCGGCATCCAGTATCTCGGGCCGCCGCACGGTCTCCATGCGCGCCTCGGTGCCTTTGCTCCACAGCCGGTAGCAGACTCCCGGGGCCACACGGCCGGCACGGCCCGTGCGCTGCGTGGCCATGTCCATCGAGATGCGCACGGTCTCTAAGTGGCTCAGGCCACTGCGGGCGTCGAAGACCATCTTCCTGCAGAGTCCGCTGTCCACCACCACACGCACGCCCTCGATGGTGAGCGAGGTCTCGGCGATGGGCGTCGCCAGCACCACCTTGCGGTCGCACGGGGCACTGGGGGCGATGGCCCGCGCCTGCTCGTCGTTGGAGAGGAGGCCGTAGAGGGGGTAGACTTTCGTGCCACCGAGGCTGCCGGCAAGCATCTCCTCCACACGGCGTATCTCGCCCTCGCCGGGCAGGAAAGCCAGGATGTCGCCCTCGTGGTCGCGGTGGGCCTGGAGGATGGTGCGGGCCGTCAGCTGCGACACATTCTGCGCGTCGGCTTCCTCTGCCGTGTGGATGACCTCGACGGGGAACATGCGGCCTTCGCTCTCGAGTACGGGACACTGCAGAGCATCCCTGAGGGTGGCCGTGTCGATGGTGGCCGACATCACCACCAGGCGCAGGTCGTCGCGCAGCAGCTGCTGGCATTGGCGCGTCAGGGCGAAGGCCTCGTCGGTGTTCAGGCTCCGCTCGTGGAACTCGTCGAAGACGACCACCGCCACACCCTCCAACGCCGGGTCGTCGAGCAGCATGCGCGTGAGCACGCCCTCGGTGACCACCTCGACGCGCGTCCGCGCCGACACACGGCTCTCGAAGCGTATGCGATAGCCTACCGTATCGCCCACGCCCTCGCCCAGAAGCCACGCCATACGCGAGGCTATCTGCCGCGCCGCCACACGCCGGGGCTCCAAGACAACGATCTTCCCTTCGGGCAGTGCCTGCAGCAACGTCAGCGGCAGCAGCGTGGACTTGCCCGCGCCCGGCGCCGCAGTAACGATGACCGCCGTCGAGTCTCTCAACGTCTCGTTCAGCGTCCCCGCTATCGCCGCCACCGGCAGCCGTCCCAGTTCCCGTTCCAGTCGGTCAGTCATACCTTTACATTTCACATATCCTGTACCTTATCAGCACAAGGTTCTCATATAAACATAACGTCAAAAGCAACAAAATAATTGTATCGCCGGAAAAAAATTGTAACCCTCTCACCCATCAGAGCAGGAGTAAGAAAACCGCGTCAGCCCACTTAGAAGTTAGAATTTAAAAATTAGAAGTAAAAAAGATCCCCGGAGCTCCGGAAGTCGAGCACAGAGTCAAGTTCACTTGAACTATGTCAAGATGAAGCAGCGTAGACGTAGTCAAATCTCGTAACTCTCGTAGATTTCTTCTAAGGTATCGCATGCTCCGCGCGATGGATTGTCTTCTGCTGGCGCAGGTCATTGAGTCTAATCGGCGAATTTTACGAAAACTCCACCCGCCCCCCCCGCTTCTTGCTGATGACAGACCAAAGGTCTGTTTTATTCATTGAATAAAGGCTTTATTTTCTTTGATGAATCTTTGAGAGCGAGCTCTCAGAAGTTCATCCAATAAAATAAGTCTCATCATCAGCAAGAAAACCACCACTCTCCCTGTCTAGTTTCTTTTATAATCTTTTTAATCTGATTGAGGTATCCATTCACTCATCACTAAATATTAGTTTTTTTAGTTGTCGGACGAGCCGACGGCATACCACTGATTGAGATATCTATTCACTAAACTTAGAACTTAGAAATTAGAATTTAGAAATCAGAAATCAAAGAAGCCATCCTCACACCCCGCCACGGCCTTTTACATTCATAAATGCAATTTCTGTAACGAAATTTACATTTCCAAATGCTAAAATCAAAAAAATTTTGTATATTTGCAAATGCGAACAAGCCGAAAGACAACATGGATACAACAGAAATACAACAGCTTAAAGAAAACTACCATCGCCGCATTTCGAAGGTAGACACATCATTTGTACGTTATCTGTACAACAAAATTAACTGGAACGCACGACTCATCGGCATCAAAGGTGCCCGAGGTGTAGGAAAAACCACCATGTTATTCCAGCATATACTTAATAACTATGCAGATATCGATGAAGTTCTATATATATCCCTCGACGACCTTTGGTTTTCCACTCACTCGCTTCTCGACGTTGTAGATTGGGTTTACCAACATGGACTGAAAAGGTTGTATATCGATGAAGTGCACCGTTATCCAAACTGGGCTCAGACCATCAAACACATCTACGACAATTACCCTGACTTGTCGATTATATACACTGGCAGCTCGCTGCTTTCCATCGAATATGCCAATGCCGACCTATCCCGACGTCAAACCGTATACACACTCCATGGACTCTCTTTTCGCGAATTCCTCGAATTGGAATCCGGAATCGCCATCCCTCCTATTCCTTTCAATGAACTATTAAAAAACCATTTAACAAAATCCCTATCCATCATCCGACAGACACAGGTCGCCAACTATTTCGAGCATTATCTGGAATACGGCTATTACCCTTACTACCGTGAGGCAGGCGCAGACTATCTGGACCGCCTGAGACTGACCACAACCATTGTTATCGAAAACGACCTTCCTGCGGTAGAAGATATATCATTCGAAACCATCCAGAAAGTAAAACGTCTGCTGATGCTGCTGGGCGAGCATGTCCCCTTTGTACCCAATATGGCGGCATTATGGCGAGAACTGTCCACCAACAACGACCTCGGACTGAAGATGCTTTACACCCTCGACCGGGCAGAGATACTCTCCCTCGTCACAAGCCAGGCCAAGAACTACAAACACCTGTCAAAACCCGAAAAAATTTTCCTCGGCAACACCAATCTGATGCATGCCATATGCCCTTCCGTAAACAAGGGGGGTGAAAGAGAAACTTTCTTCTTCAACCAACTCTCTGTCAACCACGATGTCAGCATTCCCAAATATGGCGATTTCCTTGTTGACGGGAAATACCTGTTTGAAGTGGGAGGAAAGAGCAAGACATTCGAGCAAATCCATAACATACCCGATAGTTTCTTGGCTGTTGACGACACCGAGACAGGCAGTGGCAACCGTATCCCCTTGTGGATGTTCGGACTATTATATTAAGCCCCCCATCTGGTTAGCCAGGTTTCCCCAAGGACAAAAAAGGCTGGCACCCATAGGCACCAGCCTTTATTCAAACTATACTTCAAGTCTCATTCATTCAAACACTCACGCATTAACGCATTAACGCATTCTCACACTTCCCATACGCCCCATCCTTGGCCACAAAGATGGTGCTGGGCTCGTGAACTTCTATGGTATGCCAGGCCATCGGGGGAATCTGGATACCGTATTGTCCCTCGCGGGGGCAGATGCGGTAACGGGCTACCTCGGGAACTTTTGCAATGTACATACATACAAAAAAAATAATTCGTTCCAATCACCACGTAACCATTCCTCCCCTCAAAAAGAAGACACCTTATTGTTTATTCAAAAACGAGCTGATACTCATCAAACACCAAGTCAGGAACTTCCGGAACAATACCGATATCGTTATTATGGATTTCTTCCCGTATAAACGAGAGTGATTCAAGCGACTTATTGACAAACTTGTTTTTAGGTTCCACCGAATGCCAAAAATGCAGATAACCAACCAACCTCTCTAAAAAAATCGGGTCATTATTGCCAATCCTTTTTTGATGATCTAATAGTCCATATTTATTAATGTAATACACATGTTGGCGGACCTCCCTCCTTTTGCTTTTTGGGACAGTTAATTTATCCTCGGAAATAGAAATTCCTGTTACAATCTTTTGATGCTTTCCTTTGATAAAACGTGTCTTATCTCGATTAATCCTAAACCCATCCTCCTCTATAATCCTGTTGACAAAAGACTGGAATCTTTTTGATATACTATCACCAGAGAACGTCATATCATCCGCATATCGCGTATAGTTGACCCCATACCTTTTTGCAAGTCCTGCAATACGAGCATCTAAACGGCGCGCAATCACATTACTCAACGCAGGGCTTGTCACAGCTCCTTGCGGAGCATGGCCATTTAGACAACAAAGCGAGGCCAAATACTGCGCTATGTTCTGGGGATAACCTAATAATTTAAATACAGCAAAAACCTTGTACCACTTTATTGACGGAAAAAAATCCTTCACATCTATCAGAAGCAAGCACCTCTGACCAAGGTGAGCAGAAGCATTGTCTATAATTGAGTGATGAGGAATGAATCCCGTCGCAGAAGAACTTATTGGTATCTTTGACAATATCTCATGGTAAATCCATTGCTGTGCTCTCATCATAGAAGGATAAGGCGCGTCTATCTGTCTCGTCCCCCCTTTTCGTTTTGGTATCGTAAAAGAATGGTAAAATGAATGAGATGAAACAATCATCCTTTTCAGGGTATCTGCATCAAGTTGCATCATAGATGCCAAATGGTTCACACCTAATATTACTGGCAAGTTTTTAGAAACAACCTTTTTGATATATGGCATCACAATATTGTCCAAGTCATGTTCATTAACATACTGGGCAAGGTGCGACTTCCACTTCTCACATATTTTCGCTTGCTGCTCTGTCATACTAATAAAAAGGAGGGTGGTGGACTACTTCTCATATATTACATTCGGGTACAATGGCCAAGCGGAGTGCGGGCCATTGTACAGTAGTCCGGTTACGGACTACTGCAGAATGTGCGTTAGCACTTCTGCTTGGCTAACGGCAGCATCATTATTACGAGGCGACTACACCTCAAAATGCTAGTTCTCATCACCACCCTCCTACTCGTTTTTGTTATCCAATAATTTATGTATATCAGAGACTTCAAAAATATTATGAAAGAAAATATCGCCTGTAGCAGTCATTTCCTCCGGAATATTTTTCCATGGTTCCTCACTTTTACTGGCGAACAACTCCTTTGAATTGCGCTCTATCCATTTCCTACCATATTCTGTTAGGCAAGCATTCTCATGGTCATCACTTAATTGCAAAAGACCACTTTTCCTGAGTGACAAAACCGCATTTGCTATACTTATAGGCGACAAACAAGTCTCTTGATGCCACGTATATAAATTGATGGTTTCTTGCTCGTAGAGGATGCGCAGTAATTGTTTTTGAATAGTCTCTATCATATTTTCCTAAACATAGGAACCCGAAACCTGCTATCCCTATATTTCTTCCACCAGAAAATGGGAAAAACATTATTGGGAATATTGTCATTCTCGTAGTTATATAGACTCTCAGAACGTTTGAAACCAAATTTTGGCAAGTACTGATTACCAATTTTGGGATTCAAAATACACTCCATTTCTTCCATAATTTTAGTCGCAATCTGGAGATTGTCACCTGTTAAAGTTTCAGATATTCCCTTGAGAAGCCATTCGCATGAATAAAAGGGGTATGTAATGGACTTCTTACTGAACTGCATCGCGGCAAAAGAGACTATATACAATTGAACATTCGTTATTTTTCTTCCAGTTATCACTTTTTGGGCATATGCTGTCTTACGCCCGATTGTCAACCCAGTTCCAACAAAATCATCACAGATAACCAGATTATCGTTGTCTTGTATCTTATAGAGTGCTTCTGGAAGTGAATTAGAAAAATCAAACTCGTGCCAGTGAAAAGGAAACCTATTCTTCAGCTTCTGTATCATCAATTGTGACCCATCGGGTTTTGAATTATCACAAGTGGCTGTAATAGTAGTATTTTGGGGCTGTAATCCCCAAACCCCTGTTATTTGATGAACAATTTTCCCACAGAACTCATCAGCCTTATTCGAATCAACGTATAAAAAATTATGTATCAAATAAATAATCAACTTCTTCTGATTTATGTCATCCTTTGTGGAATACCATAACTCCATAAAACCCTTGTCACAAGTAATGAGCCATTCGAATTGTAACCCTAAAGTGAATATAGATTTAAAATCCCATTCTGATAACGGACTATTCAGTTTCATACAACCACACATTTAGCTTAGTAAGTCAATAATTGCACGTTCAAATAAATCCCTCATTGCAACATCTTTTACTCCCATATCATAAATTGTTCTTGCAAACTAAAAATATAAATATTCACATGAGGGAAAAACCTCTAACCGCGACCTCGAACCATTATTCACCATGAACCAAAACCAATCTTTACCCTTTCACCATGAACCAGCATTATTTCCTTCGCCTTCAATAAATGATTGCAGTCCACCTACCAAATCAGTGTTATACATTCTCTTTAATCATTTTATCATAGAATTCTACGCCATGTAACCTGCGGAACTCATCCCTTAAGTCATTCAACAAAGGTCTTATTTTCTGTTGATTGAACGTTTCTATAGCTTTCTTGTGTTCCTCGGACCCATTTTTCATCAAGCTTTATGCTGTAGAATTGTATGTATAGCAAAGGCCTGCTATTCTATCTTCAAGGATCTGAGGAATATAGATTGTATTTTCAAGTAAATACATTTGTAGTTTGTGACCATGCATATAACTCTGCTTAAACAACTCCTCCTTATTCAAATTGAATTGTTTCTGCATTTCATCGGGCATGATTAGATATATGCTCAATTCATTCAGTTCAAACACCTGTTTATACAGATTTTTTATGATGTCTATCCTCTCCTTATGAAGAATATTAAACCTTATCTCGTCTTTTGCCTTTAGCACATCCAACTTATGCTCATAACGTTTCAAGTCTTTGGCAAACCAATTCTCAACCCATTTCTTCCCAAGAAACTTGAAGATTCCATATCCGCTTGCAGCACCAGAGGCGACAGAGATTGCAATATTTACAGATAACTCTACTATAGTCATACTCTTCTGTTAACGCCGTACAAGAATAATGACATGTTGAAATGTCACCATCCAGAGGACCATTTTTATTGTCCGACTCTCTCACCTCACTACTGACCACATCTTTTTCTGAGGGTCGTATTTTATCTTATCTCTGTATAATTTTAAAAGCATTAATGCAGAATCCACTTTGGCTCCTTCTGCCCAAACCATACCATTCTCTCTAACAATATTAATTCCGTACTTTCTTTTTATCAAATCAAAATATAAATCCTTCTGCTCAATTTCATAACTGAGATCAGAATTTCGAGTTCTTAGTTCCAAATTCTTATCCAACAATTCATAATTTTCATCCATTAGCTCTTGATATGTGATCGGACTTCCATCCCTTGTCTTATAAGTAAATGAATGTGTTGAATCATCCTCAAATCTAATTATTTTCTCATAACTCTCAATTAAAGACTTCTTGTATTGGTTATCATTTGTCAAGTCATCATTTTCAATACTCGATAGGATCCACATAACAATACATCCTGCTAAAAAGAGAAAAAGAAGAATGATAGCGAATTTACTATCTTTAGATTTAGATTCAAGTTCATCCACATAATTATTTAGCTGATCCTTTTCATCCTGGTTCAACTGTGTTTTTTCAGATGAGAAACTTCTTAAATCATTTATTATCTCTTTATAAGTTCTTGTTTCCATCTAAAGAATCCTTTTGATTGTTAACAAATAGTTGCTCTCTTAAAGTATAGTACTTATCCATATATTCATCCTTAAGATTTAGGAGTTCAGCAGAATGATGGTTTTCAATATTCATTATTTCTCTTTCCTTGAAAACAGACGCTGTTTTATATCCAAGCCCATAAGCCACTGTTGCAACCGATGCAAGTGCAGTTATGGCTTTCTTGTATTTGTCGCAAAATTCTTTGATGGACTGACACCAACCAGTTTTTTTCTTTTTCGATGACATTATAATTAGATAATCTTTTTTCGTGTCGAATTCTTAGCAGCAACTGCAGAAGAGTCTATAGCTCTATGGCATCTCCACCGTACAGATAAACAGCACTGGCACGTTGTGCTTGGCAGACGCCTCAACAAGATCTCTACTCAGCCAACATTCACCTTCTAGAACGGCTCTACTATGTGTTCGCCACCCATTTCATGCTGCCAGATGGATATACCGGTCAATCCTCCTGTCCTCAAAGAGCTTATTGATAGTCTCCTTGTCCCAAAGGTCCACCACCACATCCTCCCTTAATTCTAAAATAGATTTTAGGAGGTCTACGCATAAAAACCAGGCCCTTTCTCAATCAAACCCTTCTCTACGTATCCGTCAATCATCCCAGCGGATCTAGTCACTAATATATTCATACTGCGTATATTAATCCTTGGTATATGTTCTTTGGAAAAAGATTACTTACTTTTATCATATTCCTCATGCAGCACAAAGTTGCACAGATAGATAATTGCACATCTAACCAACTGAGCCAAACGGATTGTATTGATGGCCAACTCGTTCTTCGAAATAGACAATTGATAATCATCATAGCGCATTGGTCCATCTATAATCTTTACCACCTTATGTTCTATAAAATTCCGGATTCTCTGTAAATCTTTGGTCTGTTCATCAACCACATACCCAAACTTTTTGCTGCCATATATATCCAAATTTACATTATAGAGTGCTAAAAGAGAAAGTTTTTCCAACCTTGCCAAGAACTCTTGTCGGATATTATTCTTCTTGTCATACCATATTTTGGCAAAGTCTGCTTGATAAACTTCAATTGGAATCTTCATATAAGCCTGCAAGAAAACAGCAATCTTGTCAAGTATTGAATAGAGGTTCTTATACGACATCTTAAGTAGTTCTGTATTGACCTCTCCCTCGCTAATGAGAGTTGAGAAAACAATCTTTCTTGTGTCTATAAAAGTGTTCTTTATCTCTTCAAATGACGTGCTAAAGAGTCTCTTTCTGTCTTCGGTATCTCTTACATAAGGCAACTTCACATTGTCTGGCAATGATAACTGGGAAAACTGTTCAACATCACAATACCTATTCATCCGAAGATAGTTATCATTCACCCACTGCTCATATCCCCCATTATTCATCTTTGCGAAATCAGCCTGAGGAACATCGAACGAAGGTGCCACCCAGCCACATACGGTTGGCATTAGTTCAGGTGCCAACCTTTTATATGCCTGCTCATGTTTTCGCATCAATTGTTGGGCTCTTCTTACAATCCATGGTTCCTCTTCAGTCCAAAAGGCGTGCATATTGGCATACAAATAACCTTGGTTAATCTCAACGTCATCCACATTCTTCTCATCCATAGCTGCCAGCTTGTAATATTGCTGGGCCTCGCAGAAACGCCCCACGTGATCGTAAGCATTAGCCAGACACAAGTAAGCCCTGCACCAAAGCCTGAAACCAGTCCAATACAATGCGGCCCACTGTTCTTTCTTTACACGGGTTACAACGTAATGGAGATTATGATAATAGCTTATCTCTTTGTAGATGTATTCGTTTTCGTAATACACCTTTGTATAGTCAAGGTTCTTGCTTTTCAAATTGCCGTAAGCTGAACCCAATGCATTATAAGCCAGCAACTGGTTAAACATATTCTCTTTCGACCAATCAACACTTTCAAAGCGGGTTAGTTCTGACATAAACATATCCTTGCTTGCCATCCCATAATTATACAAATCCACAAGAGCAGAAAACTTCTTTAGTTGTTCTGTCATCTCGTTGATTTCTGATTGTTCTGTCGAAAGATTCATATTATTGCGGTCCTCTAACAAGTCCTAATCTGCCCTTGTTTTATATCATGATCCAACATTATCATCCAATCAAAAACGAATCATTTAAAGCATCCAGCAGTCCAATCGCTTTGTTGAAAACATCTTCAAGAATCTCCTGTTGTGTTTTATTCTGAATCTGGAAGTAGTCTTCACTATTGTTTTTCTTGCTCCGACTTTTCCTGTGTGCAGTAGTGGAAGACCGTAACTTCTGAAGGTTGCGAAGGTATAATATAGCTTCATGCATATCCTTCCCTTCAGTCAGTAGAAAAAGTTCAAATTTACTAATTCCGCCTTTCACGACATTCTTATCTGCTGCATTTAAATCTTTCAGTCGTGCAACAACCGCACTATTGGCGTCATCAATACCTTTTACAAGCTCCGCTTCATTCAACGAATCAATCAGAACCTTGGTCATTGAAAGAATCTGTTCCTCAAAGTCGCTGGGATTCTTGGGCTGTGTCAGACAATGCAACGTCTTAAACCTATGCTCATCATCTTTGGCCAAGGGTAAGAACAAAGGCCAAGAATATTTCTTTCCCCACCTTTCATTAAACATCCTGAATTGATACTTGAATTTCAAATCAGGGAATTCCGGATTATAAAAGCGTCCTTCAAACCATCTTGCACATGCAGTCTTACTCAATGAAGCCCCTGGAGGTGGTGCTAGATTGTAACCTTTCCAATACAACTGCTCTTCATGTGGCAGTTTTCCGAGATCCCCTAGAATTACCACAGCATAATCCCTTTGGTCATTGTCCACCCTAAGTGCCCATACACCCTCACTATAAATGCACCCGTCATCAACATGATATCTATGAGGGTCATTGTAATACTTATCGAGGACTGTTTTTCTAAAGTATACAGGGGTAACCGTCAATGGGGCATCTTCTTTCTTTACAAAATAATTAGAAAGTTTCTTATCATCGCAGGTGTATGAATACTCATCACCGTTTTTGTCGTATCCAATAATGAATTTTTCATAAGTATCATCAGTAAAATAGGGGTAACACTCAGCATCGAAATCTCCCGTATTGTATCTCAGAAGGCACTTCCCCATTACCCATCCTCCAGACTGGTTTCCCTCGAGTTGAGGCGCTATCAGGTTGGTATAATTGAAGGTTACATTCTCCTCTTTGATTATATCATTTTGCACAGGTTTAATATCAAGCTCTGTATATGTCTTTTTTGAATACCGCATTACATCAACGAAAACCAGCAGATTGATTCTCCTTGCGGCAAGGTAAGAGCGTAGTATCTTGGCCTTTATCCGAACCTCTAAGCCGTTGATGACCGCCACGACATTTTCGTTGCCATTATCATCAATCGTTATGAATTCGCGTTCTGTTTCTGATTTATATCTTTCATGCATCCCACAGAAAAGGCGGAACTCTTCCGCCAACTCTATATATGAAGGATGTGTACCATAGCCTTCCCTATAGATCACCAAAAGTTCCAGGCCCTCCTCTCCCTTTACAAATTCATAAGACCCGTCACCCCAAGTATTGACAGACGGGCCTCCATGACCACGTATCAAGTCGCATTGATAATTCTGCATGCACTCTTCAACGTTCTCGTCTATGCAAAGTGCAGAGTGTATAGCATCATCACTCACCGTAATCCAACCTCTAGAGATAAACCTATCTCTTAAACCTTGGATAACATCCAGACATAAAACCTGCTCCTTTTCAGTCATAATGGTTGTTTGTTTAAAAGCGAATCAAATCACCATTAAAATCACTTATACTCTTTTCTATCTTTGTGGCATTCATTTTAACTGCCAAGGCCGTCAGTTGTGCATTGTGACTTATCCCCGGGTCTATAATATAGCAAGGTTTGTGATGATAATCGTAATAGGTTAAAAGATAGTCATTAATCCCTTCATCCTTTCCCCCATAACCTATCACAATCAATACCTTAGCGTGAATCAAATTATTCTTGAACTTACGGAATAATTTCTTATAAAAGCGTGTTCGGTAATACAATGACTTGGTAGTTGAACCTGTCAAGAAGTCTGCATGATAGGAATAGTAATCATTGTCATAGCCATTCCTCTTTGAACGCTCTCTTTCCAAATCCATCAAACCCATTCCGTATCTGAACTTCACTTCGCAATCATCCACCAGACCATATCCTGTTTCTCTATGCATCATTGCATAATTCAGACTACCGTGAAGTTTATAAAGCCTTATAGGCTTGCCATAATACCTACCGGTATATCTTTCCAATCTACAGCGATAAGGATCACGCCCTTCAATTTGTATTTTGCCATAGTATCTAGAGCCCATGTCATCAAATCCATCGGACATATCGCCATTGATATATTCAGACTTATTGAATGACTCCATAAATAAGTCATGATTCAACGTATGGATATTGACGACATATGCATCTTTCATTTTGCAGAGATACTGTAGGAAACTATTATATGACGACCTCGGAGCGTCAATAAATGGACCAATATGCACAGGCATCCCTTCATACCATGACTTGTTGGCAGCATCTTTTAATAAATGAGCCACCATCTGGCTATAAATATCAGGAAGAATACCCGAAGGAAAATAAAGTGCTCCTGTTTCGGTTTTATACCTCTCAAAGACATCAGCATACTCGGCGTACAAGTCCTTCGAGCGTAAAACATCCATGAACCGCTCATAGTCAAACCCATCCACTTTCTTGCTCTGTGCGTTAATTAGCTCCTTACATAAGCTGAATTCTTTGTCATAATTGTTCTTATAACCAAAGTCTGACTTTTTACCAGTCGTACTTATCGCCAACTCACCGGCAGGGGAAAAAGCAACAGGCTGTTTGTCGAATTCAAGAATACCCTTGTTGACAGCTGAACCTGTAGGGTAACCCATAGGTATAGAAAAGCCAGCACCAAGAAGGAAAGCAATAGATTCTCTTTGGCCAATTGGTGTTACCTTCACAGAGTCTTCCCCTAAATCAAGTACGTCAATCTTTTTAGCCATAATTGGGGTTTTATCTATTATTTAAGTCCGTGGGCGGCTGGCAACATGAGGTCTTACTTGTTTGTTCATCCCTCTTACATCACACTTCTATCTTCATACTTCAGACCCCGGTCTCCTCTGCGGCACAAACACATAACTACAAAACTGCCAAACGCCTTTCAAAATCGCTTTCATTTTTTCACCGGGATTTCAAGTATGCCTTCCTCCTCATGCGGCACGAACGGCCCTTCTTTGCATTCGAAGATGACGGAAACGGATTCCATGGACTCGAGTCTGTGCCAAACATTTTTAGGAATATCGACACCATACATGCCATCGTCATGGCTCAAGACAACACTCTCGATGACATTTCCATCGTCATTGTATGTCGTCGAACAGGCCTTGCACCCGAGTACCACAAACAGCTCGTCCTTGGTCGAATGCCGATGAATGGGCAACTGCGTGCTGGAGCCCACTGCATTTAAGCATCCACTGGTACTTGTCCTCCTGCGGCTCCTAGAAGTTATTGTTCATCCGCTGTTGCGGCGATTCTTTCGCCCAAGCATAAACCACGTCCCACGAATTATTATTAATCAGTTTCTTTATACATCCTACATCTCACATCTAACTTCTCCGTTTTCTGCTCTCCACTCCAATAATGCTACCGCTACCTGAGTCACATCTTCAAACCAAAGCACCTATATAATTCACTGGTTTCAAATGCGATTCATGCAACAAGATGTCATAATGACATGTACAAAGATACAACTATTTTTTTATTCGGCAATTTTTTCCTTTTCAAACACATTGCCTCCCCCTTTGCCTGACATCGAGGGTTACATGCATATACAAAAAAAGCTTAGCTGGCTGTTTACGGAACTCTTCTCTGAGTCCCACACCCCTAAGTCTTTTTATTTGACAAACCCTGAAAGGGTAAATTAGTAAGGCATTCTCACTTTCCGAATTTTCGGATCCACGCACTCACACATTCACACACTCACACATTAACGCATTCACTCACTTCCCATACGCCCCGTCCTTAGCCTCGAAGATAGTGCTGGGCTCGTGTACTTCAAGGGTGTGCCAGGCCATCGGGGGAATCTGGATGCCGTACTGCCCCTCGCGGGGGCAGATGCGGTAGCGCGCCACCTCAGCGAACTGACGCTCGTCCAGCGCGCGCTCCCCATCGTGTATGGGGCCGCCGCAGTCCACCGTGGGCAGCTCCTCGTAGAAGACTTCGTCGAAGCAGCCCTCGAGGCAGACGACGGTCTCCGATGTCTTCTGATGCCTATGTATGGGCACGTGTGTGCCGGGCTCCAGTACATTCAGCATCCGCTGGCTGCCGTCGTCGGGGGTAGTGCGGAGGTCAAAGTTCTGCCTCTGCCTGTCGCTCTCCTTGGCCTTCCAATGCAACACAGAAAGTAGATTGTCATTTATCAGTTGTATATCCATAACATATTACTTCTTACATCATACATCTTACTTCAACGAAGCCAGATAGGCTTCGTGCAGATGATAGTATTTCCGCATGAATAGCACGTATGCTCCCGCCAGCACTATTCCTGCAGCGACCAGATAGATCCAATGGGCGAGGATGGCGTCGGGACATAAGTAGACGAAGCCCAGCGACACCGCCAGCTGCATGGCCATATAGAGGAGACTTATCTTCACATGTCCTATCTTCAGCTCGTTGGCCATCAGCTGGTAGGCGTGCTTGCGGTGTGCCTCACCCAGGTTCTCGTGCAGCATGATGCGGTGGATGATTGTGCAGCATCCGTCCACGCCGTATACCAGCAGGAACACCAGGTAGGTGATGTCGCCCGTCTGCATTATCAGTTTGCCGAGCGCGAACAGCATGATGAAGGCGATGCCTATGCTACCCACATCTCCGGCGAAGCATTTGGCCTTCCCTTTGGGACGGAAGTTGAAGATGCTGAACACCAGCACCCCAATGATTGCCACCACCAGGTACGACGGCTCGATAAACCCTGCGACCTCATTTCGGACCTGATCCGCAATCTCACCCTGAACCATTAACCCTGAACCATTAACCAGCAATAGCGGTACGAGCACCGCGAGAGCGTACCCTGCTGTGATGCCGTTGATGCCGTCCATGAAATTGATGATATTCGTAGCTCCCACGAACACGAACAGTGCCGCGATACCTATCAGCACCAGCCAGTACCAATCCAGGACCATCAGCCGTGAACCGTTAATGATGCACCAAGCTGCGAGGCCCATCGCCGTGAACTGCGCCACCAGCCGTACCGAGTCGGGCAGCGAGTGTATGTCGTCCCAGAAACTCACCCCGCATATCAGCACCAGCCCGATGATGAATGGCAGATAGCCATTCACCGTATCCCATTCTCCGGAAACCATTTGCATCACCATCCAAGCAAGGATGGAAATTGCAAAGATGATTCCACCTCCCCGCAGCACAATAGTAGAGTGAGACGACCTCTCATTAGGCTTATCGATGATATTGCAGTTATCCGCTATGCGGAAGTAGATGAGTTCCGCTGCCAGTAACAGTACAGCGATGATTATGTATGTCCAGATCATATTTCGTTATTGGTGTTGCTCTTCAAATTAGTTGTTGGTCATTTTATAGAGTTAATGGCGTTCCAGGTAGAAAGTCGGAGTATTGTCGGAGTATACTCGAGTATCTACACAATTGTGTTTGCTGTAATTTGCTGATTTAGGTTGTCTCTTTTGTGTCCCGCGACTGGATTCAGTTGACCTGGTTAATTACTCCAACTAAACAGATCAATTATTATCAGTAATTCCCTGATTTTTAATCTCGAAACAAGCACCCGTCCTAATCATACTTCCTGCACATATTTTTTCTTTTCTCCGCTTAACGCGGCTTTTAAACCATTATACATCATATAAGGGAAGAACCTCAATGAATCCATTGGAAATATCTTTACATGATGGACCAAGTCACCACATCTGCGTCCCAAAGAATATATTTTTCTTATCAGGAAAGGGTACTTCGCGTAATAGCTATTATCCCTGTTATGCCCAAAGTTGCCCACTTCCATAATAAATGCACATATCTTGTCTGCTTTTCGCGACCATTTCCTATCAGAAGAATATAATGGCATTGCATCTGATGGCATACCAAGATAATCTACCGCGAATGCACCAAATACTTTCCACTCTGATACCAGCCCCATTTTTCGTATTCGCGATTCCAATAAGCCGTGATTCAGGGATTCTTTATATGTCCAAAGCAATCTACACCAATCACAAACTTGCCTTAGTCCTATTCCGCCTTTATAAAAATGACTTAATATATGCGTAAATATGTAGACAGCGTCGCTTTCCACACCTAATAGATGCACCTCCGTTTTACCATTCGTCCATATTCTAACGTTACCATTGCCAGAGGCACCCTTGTGAATTTCAGCAAGAACGTTATTTATCTTTTTTGACAAAGTACAACGCAAAGTTCCGTGTAATTCAACCACCCATTGGTTGATCGTCATTCCAAGATGCTTAGACAAAACACATTCTGGATCAGCACTACTCGCCAAAGGGATCAAGTATGCCTTTGCTTTTTCATAGTCATCCTCACTCAGGAGAAAATCCACATCTCCGCACGTCCGCCACAAAGGACGCTCATAGCATCGCGCTATGCCTTGCCCCTTCATTAGCAGCGTCTCAATACCTTCCGCACGCATCTTATTCACTAATACTCCAATGAAGTTATTCATCGCAATGTTGCGCTGCTCTAATTGCATCGCCATTCCGATAAACCGTAGCACAACATTTTGGTCAGGCTTTATGTCGGAGATATGCTCCAGACCAACTGCTATGAGGCCCACGACCGATTGCTCCTCAGCCAGTCGTAGCACCTCAGCAAAGTCTATATCACCATACGACAAGAGCCGCACCTCCTTTTCCCAAAGACCGGCTCTCAGCAAGGCGATGCATACCTGTTGATTATTATCACACACAAGATTATTTCCTAAGGAAGATACCATATAGGGCTTTTTTCAACCAAGCCGGCGTCTTCACAAAAGCACGGATGTAGACTTTGTTCATCAAAGCCTGGCGCTTGTTAATCATGCCATTCTTCAGCATGATTTCTTGTAACTTTGACCAACCCGTAATCCTCTCCTTTGATCCACGCTTGCCATCAAATCCGTTACCCACGCGCACATAAACAAGAGACTCATTAATATTTGCGAGCTTACATCCGGCACAAATCATATTAATCCAGAGCAGGTAATCTTCTAACAAGAGTAACGTCTGATAACCGCCTGCCCTCATCAATGAAGATTTCTTAATACAAGCTGTAACATGGTTCATTGGGTTACGCTTCTTGCACATATTTACAATGTCCTCATGTTTAGCAGGACAAATGCGTGTGCGCATTTCCTCAGTAAAAGGATTTTGATTAAACTCAGCGATGTCCGTTCCTACAGCGTCAATCTCTGGATGTGCCTCCACGTATGCAATTTGTTTTGCGAAACGGTCTTTATCGCTTATGTCATCTGAGTCCATGCGTAAGATATAATCACCTGTACAGAGTTCCGAACCGATACGCAAAGCTTCTCCAAGTCCCCGATTCACCTCCTGAGGGTAGTATTTGATCACATCCCCTCTTCCCTTCTGAAATTCGCTTAAAACTTTGTATAGAGGGTCCTTAAGCGGTCCGTCAAACACCACAACCACCTCATCCGGCTTGCGGGTCTGCTGGTCGTAAATACTCTCCAATGCTATTTTCAAAAAGTCCGGGTCATCGTTTTTGTACACGGACATTAAGACTGAATATCTTTTATTCATTCAAAATAAAGATGTTACTATGATTATTAGTATTATTTACGAAGTTTTACCACATTCTCATCAGCTGTTCATTGAGTTCTCTATCCGATGTGAAACTTGCCAGCACGTTTTTGTCAACGCCAGCACGCTTTAGCCTTTTCACCACCGTCTTACGCATTTTCCTGCACTTATCCCATTCCTCCCATATCTTTACCGGCTCCATAAATGGAGCAATTCGAGCCCAATTACTATAGCTCAATTTCCCAACTGACTCAAGTTTATGCAATGGCTCAAAAGCCATCCTCATTAGTTCCAGAGCTGTCTTTTCAGACGGCCAATTGAATGAAACCGCAAACAAAAAAGAATATACTTCTGTTCGCAGGCTACGGTATTGTAATCCCAAAAATGGCTTCCATATGGTGGCCCCAGAAGACACTACGGCTGTTGCCTTCTCATCTACACTGTTTACAATTGCGTATGCCACGTTCTCAGTAATACTCTCCGCACCTGCAAGCCATTTCATTACATCACCAGTATGTCTGCTCAACTGCATTCCGAGAGAATAATTAACATACCGCGATTGGTCGAGGTTTACAAAGTCGAACAATATTTTAGTGGCTTCAGCAGAGTGGCTGAACATCAAGCTCGCTAACTGCCAGTTTATTTCGACACTATTTTCAAGTAAAGCCTTAAACAAGCTCCCCCACTGTGTAAATCCGTACTGAGTTCTTTCGTCAAGCACAAGTGGCAGTATATTTTCTACATCCTTCTTTGATAATGACACCCATCTTATCTTGTCAAGCAACCTTGGTGCAAGATGAGTAATGGTACTGAACAAATGATAATCATTCTCCACAAGAAATGTAACATCGGATTCTGACAGAGTGTCAACACTATCTCGCATTACATTCATTCCCCACTCATTTATTCTCTCCGACGCACAAATACTACCTAATAATGTCAGATACTCATCATGGTTAGCCTTGCTATACTTTTTCCATCGTTGATCAACATTGATATCCTCCAAATCAAAGACGCCATCTAATGGTAGAGTTGCGAAAAAGTAGAAGAACGACTTATCTTTACAATATCTGTTAGAGAATGTTTTTGATGCACAAAGTTTTTTTATAATACGCCCCTCTCCCTTTTTTGGGAATGCTTTCATTAAAATTTCAAACACTTCCACAAATCTTTCTTCACCATTCCGCCCAGTTTTCAAGTAGTCTTCAAGCGTATAAAGCACACTCACAATAGCAGCATAATTCTCCACACTATCATTGATGTCATCGGCGAACATCCTTATCAACTGCCCCTGGTTCACGTCACCTTGCATCAAAGCATCTACCACATAAGTAATCCACTGGAGCGTTTCGTTTACATTTGCTTTATTCAAAGATTCCGAAATTCCCGATACAACTTGGCAAGTCAGCGGTTTCCCTTCCAGCGTCCTTGCATAGCCCGTACCGCTTGTCCACGAAACGTATTGAAGCATTTGCATCGGAACGGCAGTCATCACGCCGAGCATCAACTCCTCATATGGACGGTTATTAGAAATGCCCCCAAATGTCAGAGAACTATTCTTAGCTGTAAGAAAACCCGCCATCACCAATGAAGCTATTCCTCGGTCAACCATCAGCGGTTGGTAATCTTCACGTGAATACTGTTTGTTCTCATAGTCAATCTGACGGGAATAATCCCCAAAATCTTTTTCTTCTGATGGCCGCTTAAATAACGATGAAATTCGTTTGAAATCATCTAAGCTGTTCAAAGAGTCGAAAGGCAATAATAAAGAATGGGTCCAAACACAGCCAGGACGCTTCTTTTCGTCGGCATACCAGGTCTTTGCAATTACATAGAAACGACTATCCTTAAGCGGATATGCAGTAATATATGAAGACTCACGTCCGTCTCCTGCTACGTATTCACTCCAATCGCTCAGCGTAGCTATCGTGTCCATATCACTATGATTTTTTAAGATCACCGACCCAGCCAAAAGTCGATGACCATTGTCATAGCCATGTAGCATTTGTTCAATCTTCATTATTTAACTTAAAATGTAATCAATCGGTTCAGTAATATCAAATGATTTCTTGTCTGTGTAAACAAAAGCACGTTCTTTTCTTGTCGTTTTTTCAGCCAAGTCATCTTCGTGTTCTTCATCCAATCCTTGATAATCAGCACCTTGCGCACTGATTCCAAAGTAACGATAATCAGTGAAATGCTCGGCAATGAAATTATAAATACAGGGATGATTCTCCTTTACCCATTGTTCGGCGGTAAGACCTTCAGCCACATCTCGAATATCCCAACAAGAGAAACAGATCGATATGGGACAATCACCTATCTCCCCCCAAAGGAATTTCAGCAGAAGCACATTCTTAATAGCGTCTGTGATATCATTTGATGTCATAACCACTTCCATCTCAACCTTTGGCTTTGCCGATTCCGACATCTCTTCTTGGAAAAACTCAGGTGACGCATTACCGAGGTTAAGCATAAAAAGGATTCCGTCTGCTTTACCACACCACTCTCGTATATTCTCCGAAACAACATTGTCTAGTATTCGCAGAAAAACCTCCCCTTTGAAGTCTGGCAACACAAGGCTTATCTTCTCACCTGTATTAAGACTTTTCATGGGCAAAACAATCTCTTGAGGCTCTGCAAATGCTGTACGTCTAACTTCCTTCAACACCATCCAGTTGTCGCGCATTCCATCTATATAGGATGACTCTGACGGCAAGCCGTCACAAGATAACAAATGTCCTGATTTGCCATCTTTTTCAACAGCCCACAACGCTGTGACATAAGTAGATTTCCCTGCAGCAGGAAGTCCTGCTAAAAGTATATTCTTGCTTTCCATCTTTCTACTTCTCCTTTTCTATTTCTGCTTTTACCCAGTCAAGGCTTTTCTGTTCCTCCCCTCCTGCTTTTGGTCGGATAAGTTTGCCGAACAACTCATTGAGCTGCACGTCTTCTATATTTTTAGAGTCAACTTCGTAAACACTCTCTGGCTCGTAGCCTATAGTACTACCGAAGATGCCACACATCTTTTCCTTACGTTCAGCTAGTTTCTTTTTTTGTTCGGCAGTGTTCACCTTGTCTATTTTAGTGAAAACCACCACATAAGGCATCGTTCCAATTAACTTATGCTGAGCCTTTAGCCGAGTGAGAAGACTTTCATACTTTTCTGCAATCAAATTGTGGGCAGCAAGTTTTCCACTGTCTTCTTCGGCATCCACAAAGAACACGGCCAAATCAGCATTAGCCATCACAACATCAGCCTCTATGTCGTCATCAGAAGATGTGTACCGTGAGTAGGTTTCCCCAGGCTTATCTGACACTAAGACGCTGTGACTAACCCCCTGCTCAGACCGTAGTTTTAGATGCAAGATGTCATTCTCTCCCAAAACAGTTCTTTTAGTATCAGAGATGTTGTCGTCATTCGCCCTCCTCAGGAACACCCGACGTTCGAATCCAACGTAAGTATCAGAATCCACAAGTTTATATCCACTGTAAGAGAGATTTCTCGTAAGCAAATGATAGAGAGAACCAATAAACGTGGACTTACCATAACCAGCGAAACCCACCAGAGTGACTAACTTTGGACGCTCGCTATCTACAAATTCATTCAATTTCGTTTGGCTTTTTGCATCACAGAAGAACTTCTGTCCAATAGTATTCCCGTCATTCTGTGCTGTTACTGCGGCAATATCTCCACCAGTCATCTTGTTGATGATGTTATCTACTTGTTCAGGCATAACTTCAGTCATTATAGGTTTCTAACAAAAGTTCATAATAAAGATATACACCCAATTCAAGTACACTAAACTGCTTCCCGTCAAGCTCTGAATTTTTACCGCTTGAACACCTCGAAAGAAGTACCGACGATTTCTCATTGGGTGCGACAATAGAATTCGTGGGTAATTCACCTTTCACCTCTTCTACTATTTTGCTCAATGATTTCCGTTTCTTGGCATCATCGCCCAAAGCCTCTATAATCCTCTTTACCGGGCTGGTATCAATGTACTTCCACTGCCACTCTTTCACCATATTACAGACCAACAGATATACCCTGGCATACGGACTTCTGAGGTTATTGAATGCTGGAGTCTTGGAGAAAGTACCTATGCGTCCTCGCACAACAGAAGTACAAAGATTGCGCAAACTATTGTATGTTTTTGGGTCGTTAAGATCCATACCAGTATTGCTCCACGAACTGCTATGTACAACTGCTTTCAACAGAGAATCGTATCCATTATAACCAATAAATGCTCTATTACCGTGCTTCTGATAATATGAATACATCATCTCAATCCAAGAGGGGCACATCACATCATACCAGTCTCCCTTCCTCCAAATGGCATTATTCTTCACAATTAGTGAACATTTAGCCTTTAGATTATCATCCACACTATCTGATTGTAGTAACAAAAGCACTTGGTAAGTCTCAAGAACCACAAAAGCAATGTCCGGCAGTTTCAGCTCTTCACCGTAAGTGCTTTTATATTGTGTTTTAAACTTCCCCTTATATGAAGGGCTAACCTCTTTCCTGAAAAAAGCTCTACTGCAATTATCAACATCAACAGTTTCCATTGATGGGATAAGGGTCTTCGTCACTTCAAGTAACTGCTTACCTAAGTCCTCCGTAATGGGGACAAATAGACTGGCATTGATTGCCTCACAGATTTCATTACTTGTCATATTTCTTCAACTGTTCGTTCAATTCATTTATCTTGCCATCCTTCTCCACCCGTCTAAGGAAGTAGAGATACTTGGTGCGGTTGGGAGTAATCGAGTTAAACTCTTCTCCGTACATCGCCTTGATAATAATGCCCTCTCTTCCACTACGAAGGAATTTATTTTTCACAGCGTAAGGATTGATACTATCTTCAGCCATAACCTCTTCTTCTTTATCATCTATCTTTTTCGCAAGTGACGCAACAGTCTTTTCCCAGGCATCGTTTTTCTGGAGAATTAACGATAGAGCCTTATCGCCAGTCTTTGTTTCTTCCAGGTATTCCACAAAATCAGCCCCATTCCACTTTCTGCTGAACACATTCACCTTCAGCTGTGGTGCTCCACCAGAATCTACTACATCCAGTTCTATGACATTATACACCGGGAAATACTCTGTGCTTTCGTCTTCTTCCGGCTGCAACGCTCCGGAATAAATCTTGATGGCCCCAGCCACTGCTGACGACTGCTTATGTACGTGTCCATATAGTTGAACCTTGAAACGACTGTCAATGTCCGCCTCTATAGCCTTCCCTTTATCGTAGACCTCGCTCATCGGGTGGTGTAACATCAGCATATGAATCTCATTGCTCTTAGCGATAACGTTATATGCCTGAAGCGGAACGACCTGTAAGTGTTTTCCCTCTTTAAGGTTCTTACTTTCTCCATCATCTTGGTCTGATAGCAATGATGTATTGCTGCCGTGTACATATAAGTGGAAGCCTTTTATCGTACCCAAGTCCTGCGTCCAGAACATTTTGTCACTTGGTGCAAATACCGGTACTTCCCCTTTTTGATTCGACTCGGGAAACAACGCAGCCTTTAGGGCCACGTCACTTATACATAAATGCTCTTCGGCCAACTTATAATACTGCTTGAAGGGTGCATATAGAATGCCAATAGCCATTGGCTCATTAACCTTTGATTCTAACAGCAATTTAGTGTTCTTTCCTTTGAGTAGATAGTCCCTCATCGACTGCCTCAATCGCTTATATACATCCCATTTCTTATCGTGATTACCCGGTACAAGAAGAACGCTTTGGCACTGAGCGTTATCACATATAGTTTTAATGGAATCCCTGGCAATCTTGTACTGATTGTCAAGACCAGAGAACGCGATGTCTCCACAGATAAGGACATAGTCTATTGCCCCCATTGTCGCTCTACACGATGCTATATCCTCGACGAATTTACTTTTCATCTGGCTATAGTCGTCATCATTAGCATCCTTGTCGGTGAAGTGGATATCCGATATTTGAAGAAAACGTATCATATAATCTTGTCAAATTAGTAACTAACAGTGCAACAACGAACTCTATTATACAAAATTACCTGTTTCTCTTCAGGCCTAGCTGTTTCGTCAAATAAACTTTTTTAAGAACATTGTGACACCAACTGGGAAATGTCTGAGCACATTCTTAACGTGGCGTTTTAATTTTCCTTTCAGTGACTGATGCCGATGGAATAGTCGAACCACATCAGTGATGCTTTGTTCTTCATCCTTTAGGCTGTCCAAAAGCATCTTTCTAAGATCCGATTTAGGCTTATATGTCAAACTCCAACTTTGATATGGCAGACAATCATTATAATCACATTTCTTGTATTCTATTTTCTTCTTAATTTCTTCAAATAACTTCGCACCTCTTTCCGTCGCTACACTTACAGCAGATACACCGGTTCTATTGCCTAAGAACTTTCTGCCCCAGAAATCGCCAAGCCGAATATCTGTATACTCCAATGTGCCTCTCAGCTTACAGTCATTGCACCCCTCGTTCAGGACCTGATCGCTGAAAAACAGTTCATAGAAACCGTCATCGCTCGCCTTGTTTGTGAAACAAGAGCGACCGCCAGCTTCCAACTCAACATTGAACGCCCCCCATCCTCTTACTTTACTGCGGAAGTTTACTTTATCGAAGCTTTCAACATTATTCTTCTTTTTTTGCTGGTTGTGATACTTAGTCCAAATGTACATTGAAGGACATCCGTGACAATACAAATCCACAAACACAAAATTCTCTCTGCAATTTCGTTGTACTGTTAACTTGTTCAAGGCATAAATCTGACAAGGAGTTCCAAAGACTGCATACTTCTCTTTCTTGCAGTTTTCTATCACCTCCTTAAAGGCGTCATAGGTATAGCTTTGGATATACTTTGAACCTCGGAAGGGTATGGTTTCTTCAACTGTTCTCGCTATGCGATGCTCGGCTCGTGTTTTCTCTTCATTGTATACAACTCCTACTATGTTGTATCCGTCATCAATCAGTTGTCTTGCCAGAAGGTCTCCGATACCACCAGAAGTGACTTGCTTAAGTAATTCCGACTCCCTAGCCCAGGCTGAATAAAGGGATTCCCGCTCTAAATCTGAAGAAGTACTTATCAGAACAGCCTTGTCATACTTATAACAAACTCTGACACACAAGCCACAATCAATGCACGATTTTGCATCTACTATAGGACGATAAAAACCTTCTTTATCCAACTGTATCGCAATTGCACCTGCTGGACAAATAGCGCCACATAACTGGCAGCTCGTACATTGATGAGCTACCGCAGATTCATTTACATTCATAGTTCAATCATCCTTTTGAGATAATCTTTTGATGCAGCCCTACGTTTGTCTATCTGGTCATTGACGAAGTCCCAATCAACGCGATTATTGAAGATGGTGTTCAGATCCCATCGGTCATCAATTCCACGGTCATCAATGCCGTACTCCTTCATCAGGTTCATCAGTTTGTTGGTGTTGTCCCGCAACCTGACGGCCATCTCCCGCCCCGTGATGAGCGAAAGCACACAACCGTGGAATGTATCGGTCACAACACATTCGGCATATTTGAAGTACCGCAGCAGTTCCACAGGATCTGTATTGATATTCTTGTCTGCCCACTGGTGATAAAAGCCCGGGCATACTACTATCATTCCTTTGTTATGAGCATAATCCAGTATGGCCTGATATTCTTTGTGGTCGTTCAACCTGCTTTCGTAGGCATACACCAGCAAATACTTTGGCAATCCGGGATCGGTCAATCGCGACAACTCCTCTTTATAACCATATAGAATGACCGGATCCACCACCAGTTCGGCATCTTTCCCCGTATACTCTTTGGCAATGGCTATCGAGTTCTGGTCTCGCATCGACAGGCCCACCATCGAATTGAGACCATTCCTTACGAAATCCTCACAATGCACCCGTTTCACATCTTCAATCGTAGTCGGGCCAAAACATCCCGCGTATGCAAACACCTTCTTCGACGGTAGATTATATCCGAAGAACTCCGGCGTAGGCCCAGCGAACAAGGAAAACACCTCGTCGCTGCCTATAATCACGCCATCCAAGGGGGCAGAAGTCTTGCTGCTTCCCCCAATCAGATTCTCCTGTGCATTGAACCGGCTGAAGAGCTGTTTCTTCTTGATGTTGAACAGGAATAGCTTTAGCCCGCGTTCCCTGATATAATTCACGAAATAACCTACAGACTTGATGGAGATCTGATGTTTCTCTTTCACCGACTTATCGGCAAAGTCGTAGTTCGTCTCAAAACGCAAGGCCTGAGCCTCAATATTGAAATCCTTTTTTAATACCTTTATTAGGGCATTCAGTTGAAGTGAGGCCCCGTGGTTATGAACGGCATAGTGTGTGATGATTCCGTATTTATTCATGCATTATTCTATTAATGATTTTAATTGCTCATGAAAATTCTCAGCTATCTTATCCCACTGATAGTTCTGGGATAGGGACAGAGCATTCGTTCCTTTATTATACAATGACTTCTTGTCATGAACTATTGTCAACAATTCATTTGCAATATCATTCTCATTTCCCTCACATGTCCATCCTGCATCAAATCTTTCAACCACATCCTTCATATTAGTTCCTCTTGTAATGAAACAGGGCACTCCATATGCCAAGGCTTCAAGGAGCCCCATAGGCAAACCTTCTAACCTTGATGTCATCACAAAAAGATCTGCGTTCAAAAGAACTTTTTCTTTTTCGACACCACCGACTTCATCATGTAAGCTCACAATACTTCCTATTCCAAGTTTACTTATCGTATCATCTATCTTATAAAAGTCATACCTCTTGGGGCCATAAATATCGAGGGTGAGCCCTGCTTCTATCAATTGTTGTTTAACTCCAGCAATGGCGTTCAAGAGTAAGTCTATACCTTTATGGTACATATCAAGACGCCCAATAAAAACTGCTTTAATTCCTTTATTTGAAAATTCTGTTTTCTTTTTGCTTGGCTCATTAAACCCATTGGGTAGTACAAAATGAGGTGTCTTAAACATTCTAACAGATTGCTCACACTCTCCCTTTGTAAGGTATTGAATAGCCTTTGCATTCTTGATATAAGAATTAAGAAACAACCATCTTGCAACAGTTTTCTTCAACCAAGCATGATTATGTTGGGCTTCATACGTCATCGCGCCCCGTGGGGTTATTATGTATGGAATTCCGGCCTTTTTCAAGTCTTTTGCAAACCTCACATGTTCCATAAAATTAAAGCCCTCAAACACAACAATATCTGGAAGCGAAAAAGGTATGGGTAAGTTTTGTAGTTTCAGATCACCGAATTCATTCAAATTGTGGAATGCATCAACTTTTTTCCAATGCTCCTGCATCACATTAGTTGTATTGAGAAGCATCACATTGTCATATTTGGCCTGGGCTTCAACTCTTGCAGGCACACTCCAATTTGGTCCAGCAGCAATGTTTGTATTCAGATGGGCAACATAAAGGATATTCATTGTATGTTCATTTCTTTTCTAAGTTTTTCTACTTGTTCCCTTCTCCATAAATATTTACCTTCATACCAAGGTTCTTTATCCTTAATATACTTCGCTGGAGCCCCTGCAATTAAAGCATTATTTCCCGCATATGACTTATTTACCACAGAGTTTGCTCCGATGGAGATATTATCGCCCAATGTTATTTCCGATGTGATTATTGCCCCTGTAGATAAATATAAACCATCGCCAATCATCTTCTTATTGTCACTAATGCAAGTTGATGTATGCAGAACGGCATAGTTACCTATTCGAGGGGCTCCTCCAACTACTATCGTACCATAATGAGAGATTACTACCCCATAACCAAGGCTATCGCAACCTATACTAAAACCAAGTTTCTCTCCCAAACGGCAATATTGTCTCATATTATATGCATACATAATCCTTGATAAAATGCCCCCCCCCATGTCGATAATAAGAGCATTTTCTCATATAATACAGAAAAGACATAACATGATCGGGCAGTATCAATTCTCTTATTCTATCATATAAAGTTCTTTTGAATTTTCCTCTATTCATCATTCTATCTGCCTGTATGACAAAACTCAATTGCTTCTTATCTTTTATTTCCATATTACAATTTCGATGAATGATTAATAATATCTTTCATAAAAGCCAAAGCCTTCTTTGACTGCTCTAAACTTGAGAATTCTTGCTTGGTCAACTCTTTACCTTTCTCTCCCAACTTAAGAGCTACATCATAATGGTCTGCCACCCACGACATCTTGTCTGCAAAATCAATTTCATCATCAGGATTTGCCATTCGACAATTCACGCCATCTTTCAAAAACAATCCGATCTCCCCAACACAAGTTACAACTACAGGCTTTCTCGTTGCCAAATACTCTCCAAGTTTTGTTGGAAATCCATAGCGGGCCTGTTCATTATCGGGGCGAGCCAATGTCAGCATCCGTGCTCCACACAGCAACTGTGGCATTTTAGCAGGTTTTACCATTCCTGTAAACTCTACACTATTAACAAGGTTCAGACTTACAACTAGCCCCTTTAACGTTTTCTCTGCTTCATCGCTTTCAAACCTCCCAATCAGTTTTAATTTATAATTAGGATGTGAAGAGGAAAACAACGCGAATGCCTTTATAAGACAATCCACCCCATCCTTAAATGGGCTGATAGTGCCACAATAAGCAATATATTTCTCTTCTGTGTCCGTTTTAACGTTTTCAAACCGCTTGGAATCAACAAACATATTAATGATAGCAATGTGTTGAACACCTTTACTTGTAAAATAATCTGCCAAGGCTTTTGAAATAACAAACATTCCAGTAGCACGTCTGGCCAAATACAACTTGATTTTTTCCTTTACCCTTGAAGACAATTTTTTCCTCCTACCATAAAAGGGTATTTCTGTACATTCATAAAAAATGTTATATCGCGGATGGGGAAGAAACCAGCATAAAGTTGGAGTTCCATAAACAAAGATTACGCAATCGTCATGAACGTACTTCTCCTTGATGGCTGAAGCCATGTTTCGAATGAGAACATTATGGTTTGAGCCTTTTATCATCAAGATATTTATTCTGTCAACCATTGGAGGGTCCTCTTGTTCTTCACAGCCTAATACAAGAAAAACGTCTTTCCCGGCCTCAACAAATCCTTTTGCGTAAGCCATTATGCGATTTGTTGCAGCTGAACCAGGATGATATATATGTGCAATTATTATACTTTTCATTCGTAGAGCAAACTTAATATGACTGAAATTTACATCCAACTTCCTACGCTAAAAATTGTTTTATATTCTAAAAAAGAATTTCCCCATCCCGGTTCGGTAATAAATGTATAACAATTATACAATCTGAGGACAATAAACAAAGCCACAAAGGCTAATACTAATTCCTTATTTTTAGTTTTATTGATAGCATTTGGAAAACAGACAGGAAATAACATGTAAAAATATAAACCCATCCTGTTAATCAAAGGAGATATAGAGCCAAAACTCTGAATGATAATATACCACAAAAAAATCAGAACAAACTTTCTGTTGGCTGGATTCTGAAATCTCTGCATGAATAAAATATAGAAGAGTATAAAATAGCCAACAAATGTACTAATACCAATTTTATTTTGAGTATCTTCTACAAAACGAGATTCATAAGTGTCAAATACAGAATTCGCCACAAAGTATTGTAAATAGTTACCTAATAATTCTATTGAAACAATGAATAAAAGGACAACAGCCACTGATATAAATATAATATGAGTTCTAGACAATTGAACATCTTTTAAGAAACCAATAAAGCAGAATGGTATGCATAAATAAGTAGAGGTATGAAATGTTGCAGCAAGAAAAACGAGTGAAAGTGCCCATACAACATTCTTTTTATTTAAAGCTAAGTCAAAAGAAATTAAACAAATGCACATAGCAAGAAACTGGCGCATCATAGAAACTCCTGTTAAACATAAAGTTGTCGAAAAGATGTAACTAAACACTGCTAACCAATACCATGAACTTGGAACATGTTTTTTTATAAACCAATATAAAACGACATGTTCAAATATGGTAAGGACTATTACCATGCCAAAAAAACCTAAAGGATTAAACAACCGACATAATATTATCCAACCTATCTCAAGCCTCTCGAACATCATGACATCATCTAATGAGCCATAATTATCCAGGACGAAATGATTCTGATAATCTAAATAGTCAGAACCGAACTGATAACGAATTGCGAGAAAAGCAGTAAGTAACATAAACGAAAACATTAATGCTTTTTTTAGGTACTTCTGCATACCCGCTATTATCACGCACAATACTCCTACAATAAAAAACTCTGTCATATCAATATATATGAAAGCCCCAGCCTTTCAAGGCATAAGACTTAACTACTCTATTTTTCTGTATTAAATAACTGCATCGCCTCCTGATACCCTTCCTTTAAACAAGTTTGCAATTTTGCATTTGAAGGTGCAAATAATTCTTTTGCTCTAACTTTAGCTGCTTCCGATAATTGGTTTCTCTGCTCTGGATTATCAAGCAAATTCGCTATACATTCAGCCAACTGATTAACATTCTTGTATTCAACCAATTTAATTGCCTCACCATTTTCATTTATTTCAACATTGGCTGGTATATCATAAGATATGACAGGTATTCCAAGAAACATACTTTCTATTATGGTGCCCGGATTTATATCATGATATGTAGGGAGAACTGACAATCGGCCCTCAATTGCCTTTCTATGAACATCTTCCCGTGTATCAAGCCTACCTGTCCATTCAATATTATCTTCTAAACCTAGTTTTTTAGAATAGTCGTTAAATACATTATTCTTACTTCCTCCAATAATGCAAGCCTTAATGTTTTGCCTGTCTTTTTTTAAGATGTTTATAGCATCGATTAAATCCTTTACTCCCTTGTCTCTGCTTATTCTTGCAAAGAAAACGATGTCATATTTCGGTTCCACAATGTCGACTATAGGTTTAACTTCGTAAGAACCATAAAAATGCCAAAGCAATTTAACATCAGGCGAAAAACGCTTAATATCTTCTCCAAGACATTTTGCCTCGCAAAAAGCGATTTTTGTCCTAGTCAGTATCTCTTTCTCAACACGGATTCTTTTTTGTGTGAATTTATCTGTATATGATGACTTAAATACAAATCCTTGTACAGTCAAAATTACGGGATATCTATTGTAAAACTGCAGAATTGTTGAAGAATAATAGGCGTTTTCTGCGCCAAACAGATGGATAACATCTGGTTTTATGTCATCCACAATTCTCCTTACCACAGACTTAGCCTTAACAAAATCAGTGGCATAATCTAGCTTAAAATACCGGTTATACAATAAATGACCGCCCCCAATATAAGGATTGTAGAAAGTATAGTGGACACCTCGTAAATCAAACTTCTTGACACCCTTTATTTGGGGGTATGGAGATACTATATATATATCTAAATCAGGAGCGTCTTCAACCGTTTTAATTGATATTGGAATCCAAGGTGCAAACTCCTGAACCTTCTTTCTGGGCTTCAGAATGTCTGTAATCTCATCAGTTGCAAAATGACAAAGCCAAACAACTTTTAACTTCTTCTCCATAATTACAACACATTTATCATCTTCAAATATTCTGGCCATTCACCCATATCTTTCCACGACTCCTCGCTTACAGGAAAACAACCGACTCGACCTCCACGGGCCTTAACCTTTTCCATCAAATGTGTAATATGGAAGAACTCACCTTCTGGGATCTCGTCTATTAGTCCAGAATTCAGCACATAGACTCCTGTGTTCACCATATATGTCTGCTCAGGTTTTTCATGCAGAGCAACCATCAATCCATCCTCTCCTGTCTCAATAACACCATACGGAATCTTGAAACTCTTCACCATCGTAACAATAGTTAAGTCATTATTATTATTTTGATGATACTCATATACGTCACGGTAATCCTGATCATTGATGCTGTCGCAGTTACTAACGAAGAATGGCGTGGTTATCTTCCCTTTTAAGAGAGAAACGCTTCCTATGGTACCAAGTGGTTTGTCCTCCATGAAGAACTCAATATCATAGTGGTGAGGTAATTGACTCAGATAGTATTTCATCATATCAGCTTTGTAGTTCACCGACATATAGAACTTATGACAACCAATACCCTCAAACTGATCCATGATAACTTCAAGTATGGTTTTATCTCCTACGGGCACCAATGGCTTAGGTAAAACATTGGTTATTGGTTTCAAACGAGTCCCCTTTCCACCAGCCATTATAACTACCGGCAGGTCTATCTTCTCTCTTACTTCGGTTACCGTTTCTTGAAAAACATCAACCCAAAACAGGACATCGACGATTTCACCATTATGATTAAGGATGGGCATACAATCTATGTTTTCCTTAAACATAACATCCTTGATTTCTTCCACACTCTCATCCTGACTGGCATAAATTTTATGTCGGTCAAGAATATGTGAAACGGGAGTCGACATTTCCACATTGCTAATGATGGCTCGTTGTATATCACCAATAGTTAGCATACAATCGAACTTATCTCCATCAAAGACAAACAGAAGTTTTGATTTTACTTCGTCCATCTTTTTCAATGCAGAAATGATTGTCAACTCTGCGTTGATAATCTTATCCTGTATCTTTGTGATATTATTCATAGAATCAAAGACAATTATTTGATTTCCTTTATTGCTTTTTCGTAAACATCACAAATGAAATCAACCTGCTCCTCTGTCAATGCTGCATACATTGGAAGGGTAATTTCGTTGTCAGTCACATATTCCGTCTGCGGCAGCACTGCTCCAAGTTCCTTGTATGTTGAGAACCTGTGGGCTGCAGGATAGTGAACAGAAGTCTGAACACCGGCCTCGTGGATATACTCACGAATCTTGTTACGACGCTCCTTTGTTGAGTTCAAAAGGACGGTTGGCAAGATATAGTTGCTCACAAACTCCGTGTTGTCAGCAAACGGAACAACGACACCTTCAATCTTGCTCAATCGGTCAATGTAATGCTTACGAACCTTGATACGAGTTTCCAAGTCTCCAAGGAGTTTCTTTAACTGCTCAATTGCAATAGCTGCACGGATATCATCCATACGAAAGTTATAGCCAAGGCAAGTGATGTCATACTCTGTCGCATGGCCGCTGGCACGCTGGTAACTCATGGTGCTCATACCGTGAGAACGGATGAGGCGAGCTTTCTTCTCCATCTCTTCGTTATTGGTGATAAACATACCGCCTTCACCTGTGGAGATATTCTTGTTGGAGAAGAAACTGAAGGCTGCACAATCACCAATGGTACCGAGTTTCTTTCCTTTGTACTCTGACAGCGGACCGTGGCAAGCATCCTCAACCACTTTGAGGTTATGCTTCTTGGCGATAGCCATAATCTCATCCATCTTGGCAGGGAAACCGGCCATGTGGACAACCACAATACCCTTGGTCTTGGGGGTAATCTTACGCTCAATGTCAGCAGGATCAATATTAATGTGGTCGGGGCCAACAATGTCTGCAAATACAGGTGTGGCACCCACATAGCGGATACAGTTGCAGGAGGCTGCAAAGGTCAAAGACGGACAAATGACTTCATCACCAGGGCCAAAGCCACATACCATACAACATACGTGAAGGGCATCGGTGCAGTTGCTCATTGAAACTGCATACTTCACCTTCCACATATCAATAAACATCTGTTCTAACTCAGCATTCTTAGGTCCTGTTGAAATCCAACCGGACTTAATTGTGTCATAAGCAGCCTGAGCTTCACGCTCGTCGAAGTTCAGATTAAAAAGAGGAATTTTATATGCCATATTATAATTACTTTAAAATATTAAACAACCGTACCATAAATGTTAATTATTCAGGTCCCAACTTGCAGGCCCCTCGAATACTTTATAATTATTTAAATTATTATTGATAATAAATGATGATAAATTTAAAAAGGATTTTGCGGCATTCATCGGAGACCATATTTCTCGCATATTACTAACGGCCTCCCTTCTAATACTATTTCGTAATTCTGGGTTATCTATAAGCTGAGTTACTTTGTCATATAAACTATCTATTTTTTTAGACTGGAATATTAAACCGTTAACTCCATCTTTTATGACATAAGGTACAGAACCGATTTCGTTACTGGCTACCACTGCACATCCGTTACCCAAGGATTCATTAAGCACAGCCCCCCAACCTTCGTATCGGTCGCTAGTAAATAGAAAGATAGAATGATTACGCATCTCTTTTAAAATGTCTTCGTTTGGAAGATTTCCACGAAGTCTTACGCAATTATTAACCCCCATTTGGTTAATCAAGTGATTTATACGTTCATAATCTTCTCCGCCCCCAAACATATCAATAATGAAGTTATAGCCCTTGCTTTTGAGTTTATTTGCTAATAAAACGGGCAGTTCAGGATGTTTCCATTTTAAAAATCTGGCACACCACATGATTTGAATAGGTTCTAGAACTGATGCATTAATTATTTCCTCCACATCAAATTGTTCATCAACCTTAGTAAAGTAGCCCCATTTAAAGCATTTATGAGGGAAAGCACCAAAAAATTTAGCATCACCTGCCGCAAAAGCACTTGCGCAGAGTAAATAAGTTTGTTTACTCCTAAATTGAGTATAGTATTTCAAACGATTTATGACATAACGAGGGTGTAATATAACAGAGCTTCTTTTTTTTAACCATCTCTCGTTATAATGAAAAGTTATCAAATTATTCTTCTTCCGCTGATAAGTCCAACTATCAGGTGCAGAACCTACGATAACCATAGTGCTAGTATCTATTATTTTACGCGCTTGGAGCATTTGCTCTTCTCCCAAATAAGTCCGAATTATATATGGTCGACTTAAGGTTGGGTCATAGCCACCCTTAACCAACCAATCTGGCAATGGCTGTGTAGCTATATAACAATAATCATCACCTAATAACTTATAAAACTCGTCAGCCAAAGGTAACTGATGATGATGAACCATATTTGTTAAAAACACTAATTTCATCTTACCCTCCTTATGCTAAAGATTCTTGAAGAAAATTTCTTGATGACGCAATCAAAAATTTCAACTTCTCCGAATAGTCGCTGAATAACAATGAATCAAATTCAAATCCCTCTACTTTATTAACAATGTTGCCAGAAAGTCCTAAATGGCCCATTAGTGTAGTAATGCGACTGGAAGCCTGTGGGAATGCAATATATGGGACAATTTTGACACCAAAAACTAATGATAGAGCTGTACCATGGAAACTATCCGTAACAACGTATGAAGCCCCACTAATTAAACCAAGCAACTCTAATGGGCCAGCACTGCAATCAATCACACACCCCTTCCCATATAATTTATCAGGTGCCACACATACTATCCGTAGATTTGTTTTCTCAGATAATTGACGGGCCAACTTCATTAAATCATTTCCACCATTTAAACGATATACAAATATATAACCTCTACTATATGATTCACTAAGTTTTGGTTTTTGTAGCACTCGTTCCCACTCGTCCTTTGTCAGAAGAAAAACAGGATCCAAAACACATGGCACCTTTTTCCCTAAAAGCTTTGAGAGATAATCTGCTCCTACCTGCTCTCGACAACTAAGGTAGTCAAAATCCTTGATCATACGCTGTAAATCAATATTTATAGATTCTTCAAGGTTTGAAACTCCAAAGCTAGGCGCATAAGCGACCTTTCTTTTGCCGTTTTTTTTAAAGCTTAAATAATACACATCGGTATATTCAGCGTATGGATTAAACACCTGATCACTACCAGATATATAAATATCTTTGGCAGGCAAATTATTGAACAATGTTGTGGAATCTTTGAATCTTGTCGTTAAATGCAAGTACTCTTTACGAAACTGGTCAAATCTACATCTACGCTTTCTCAATTGAAAAAAAACAGGAAGTTTTCGATATAACGTGGAAACTAACGAACGCAGAGTGTTCCTGCGTTTTAATTGCAAGATATTATTATCCCGAACTTGTTCTTCTGTACAAAAATCTATAATTTCCACATCATTGTTGAGGTGGTTTATTATATATGTTTGCAAAGCATAGGCCTGAAGAACGGCCCCGTAATTATCGTATGGATGATATGTTAGTATTCCTATTTTCTTCATTTTCCTAATAAATTATGTATTGCACCATGGAGTTTGTTCTTGAGAATGCGTCCTTTTAGTGTCTCTTTTGCGACTTTCATATAGCCTTTTTGGATTACACGCTTCATCATCTCATTTCTGTATTTCAATAGTTTTGCCTTTTCTGGAGCATCTTTATATATATAGTCCGTCGCAGAAAGTGGCAATTGCTCGACCTCACACGTTTCTCTTATTACATCTAGCATCTTAGCTGCTTTTTGTGAATGAGCTAACACAAGGGACAACCCTTCTCTTTCTTTAAATTCAGGTTTGAAAAAAGCTATTCCCCAAAAATCTGCCAAAGTAAAATCCGCCATCTCATGTTTAAGATGATTACACTGATAACAAGATTCGCGAAGAAGGTAATTCAGTTGAAAAAAGTAATAATAATAATAATAGCAGTAAGACGTGTAATGTCCTCGATTTGATTTACCGTTTGAAAACTCCATCAACCAGTCACTACTAGCCCATCCCTTATTTTTAGGTCTGAAATCAAATCTCGTCATCTTTGCACCATAGTGTTTTTCTTCAAAGTGTTTGTACTCTGTAAAGAATCTGTTAGACGGAACACCATGACAGATAAACCTTACTCTGATAAGATTATCCAAAGGTATCTTTTTCCTTCTAATATATGAGCTAAGACCAGCCAATTGACAAGGTGTACCAGAGAAAAGAACAGTACGTCCATTTCTTAAATCATCACCAACACTCTTAAAAATTTCACCAGTAAAACTTTCAATGTATTTAGACTTACGCAATTCGTCTAATGAACAACAGTCGGATGAGCAATGTTCTAATCTCTCGGAATCAAAATTGTAGCGTGCGCCATACACTGCACCACCTAATTTCAAAACATGTTCTGCAAGTGTTGAAAAAACGCCACCCGAAGACGAATTTCTTACAAGTTCCTTATTATGTGATTTACACATAAAAGCAGAATACTGCCTTGACGGTTCTTCGGGTATTTCTGAATTAAGAACATGACATACATGTTCGCAAGACTGGCAATCAATGCATAAATCTTGATTAAGATGAGGATAGTAAAATCCCTCTTCATTATAATCTATCGTCAATGCGGATTTAGGACAAATAGAAGCACAAGCTCCACAACCTGTACAATGATCCTTAATATCAAATATTTTTAACGACATTCTTATTACGTTTTACATAGATCACTAATAGTATAGCATTCCCTATTAAGAAAATGACAAACGACAAAACTTGACCCCATGCCGCACCAACGAATTGATAATTCGGAATAAGATAACCAAACAATCCAATAATAAGGACGCTAGACAGTATCTTATTGATCAAAGTAATTTTTGTATATCCAAGTGCAATTGTAACTTGAGATAAGCAATAATAAACCATCCCTGTTACAGCACTCAACACCAATATTCTAGAATAACCCACAGACATCATATATCTGCCAGCCGTTAAGATGTTTATTATCAAAGGAGCAAATATTTCGAACAAGGAAACAATGCCAATAATACCAAAAACCTGAAGTGCAATGACACGTAATAATCGTTTCCAATTTCTGGCGGCAATACTTTGAAATATATCTGGTTGAAAAGTTGAATTTATAGCCGTTTGGAAAACATTAACATATGTGGCAATTTGCAGGCCCACACAATAATAGCCGAGTTCTTTTGTATCTCCTAATCTTTCAAGAAGAACACGATCATAACCATTTGAGAAAAAACTAAGCATAGCCGCTATGGTAAGAGGCCAACAGAACAGGAGCATCTGTTTGAAAATCGACCAATTAAATGGAATCTTAATCAAGTCTCGGTACCGAAACAGGCAATAGATAAAAAAAACGAATCCTGTAATTAAAGGACCCAATAATCTTCCAAAAGCGCCCCATTTAATCACTACCACAAAGAAAACATTTAATAGTACCAATAATACCCCATTTGTTACAGACAATTTGAAAAAGGAATTTGCTTTTCTGGCCATTCTAAAGTCTGTAGTAGTCAAACTCATTAATCCACCTAAAGGTATCACTAACACACTCATTAGTACATATGGAAACAATGGTATTGCCGTTTCCTTATTAAAGAAGACTGAATATATAATTACACCGACCAAACTAATGATAGACAACAAAGCAGAAAACCATATTAAAGCTTTCATTAATGTAGAGCGTAGTTCCCTTCGTCCTTCCTCATCAAGTTCATAATAGCGCTTTGTATAGTAATGCAGCATGTAAAACGTAATAAATGGCTGGAGGAGGGTTGTAAATGAAGCATAGTAACCTACTATTGCATAATCCTCAGGCTCCATATTCATTGCCATAAAAGGGTTTGACACCAAGTTTAAAATCATTGGTATCAAAGAAGCACTGAAATATGTGCCAACACTCTTTGAATATTTTAGTATTGTACTACTTTTCACCTGTAAATAATAGGGACATCATCCATTTCAGTTCAAACTTAACAAATTGAAGAAAAACATATATGTTACGACAATTCTAGTTAAGGCATAGATTTATATAAGGGATTCTACATCTTCTGATCTAAGTTTTTGCCTTTCTCTTCGTGCTCAAAGTTAGGTATAAACTCTTTGATAGCCTCAACCACTTGTGCTTTGGTGAAGTCATCCTTATGGAAGATGGCTTCCAACTTTTCAAAGAAAGCATTCACCTCCGGCATTGGTCTGCGGGTGGTTTCTTCAACAACACCCAGAGCCTTGAAGCGTTCCATATTGATTTTCTCACCAGGGACGTAAAATTCCTCGTAGGCTTTTTCTCCAGTGGTGTCACTCTTGAAATAGACTACAGGATAGGTGTCGTTGTCATAGTCCATCTTGGCAGCATACTGCTTGGCTTCCGCATCGTTGGCGCATTCTTTCTTGGCGAAGCCTTCTGACTTCACAAACTCATCACAGATGCTGCTGAAAGTGAGCATCTGGTCTTCGCCCAACTTCGGGAAGAACACTTCGCCACCCTTGCCAAGGATGCAAGCCAACATACAGATCTGACCAGACTCCTCAGGGCTGACAAAGTAACGCTTCACATCGCTTGGAGCAGCCAGCGGCTGCTTCTTCTGCAAACGATGAATCCAACCATCGGGCAATGAGCCATTGCTGAAGGCTACATTAGCGAAACGAGCAGTGGTTACCTTGAAACACTTATTGTAAGCCATTACTAAGTCTTCCATAATGCGCTTACTAGCTCCCATAATATTCACAGGGTTGGCCGCCTTATCCGTACTCACACAGAAGAAGTGCTTGGGAGGATAGACTGTCAGCAAATCCATCAACTTCTTTGCCTTTATATCATTGTTCTCAATGAGAGCCTGTACGCTGTAGCGGTCTTTCTCGGAACGGACATGCTTGTGAGCAGAGAAGTTAGCCACAATATCAAAGCCCTTCTCTTCTCGGAAAATGTGTTCGAAGATAGGGTCTGCAAAGTTCAGCGTATAGCAGCGGAACTCATCAGGCACGTATAGACCATTCGTCGAGCGAACATCGCGCACCAATTCAGCCAAGCCATTCTCATTCAAGTCCACGACAACGACTGACGCTGGTTCAAAACGTAAAACTGCTTTGATGAAACTAGAGCCAATTGAGCCAGCGCCACCTATAACACAGACCTTCTTACCTTTTATTTCACGTGTCAGAGTCTCAGCATTCGCCTTAATATCTGGCTCAAACATGCTACTCGGACGGAAGGTAACATTATCAGAAATAAACTTATCTAAATTGAACATAATTACACGAGATTAGAAATACCGTTCAACTCGTTCTGGATATACGTCAACGAAGCGATCTTCTCCCTGGTCTCTTCGAGGTTCAGGCGCTTTGTGTTGTTACTATTAAACTCTTCAATAGTGGCACGCTTGGTGTCACCATCCTTGAAGTACTTATCGTAGTTCAAGTCGCGATTGTCAGCAGGAACGGCGTAGAAGTTACCCATATCAATAGCTTTTGCGGCTTCTTCCTTAGTGAGCAGCGTCTCATACATCTTTTCACCGTGACGAATACCAATCACGCGAATTTCTGGTTCGACAAGCTCACCAACCGGGTTCTTAGGTGCCTGATGCTTGAACAGTTCCACCACAGCCTCTGCCTGCGTTTGTATGGTACAAGCCGGGGCTTTCTGAACCAGAATGTCTCCATTCTTGCCGTTCTCGAAGGCAAAGAGGACAAGGTCCACAGCCTCTTCCAAAGACATGATAAATCGAGTCATAGAAGGCTCGGTAATAGTGATGGGATTGCCCTTACGGATCTGGTCTATCCAGAGTGGGATAACGGAACCACGCGAGCACATCACATTACCATAACGTGTGCAGCAAATCTTGGTGTCCCCACTCAAACGGCTCTTGGCCACCGCTATCTTCTCCTCAATAGCCTTGGTGATGCCCATCGCGTTGATGGGATATGCAGCCTTATCGGTGGAGAGACAGATGACGCACTTCACGCCTGCATCGATGGCAGCATCCAGCGTGTTGTCCGTACCAATCACGTTGGTCTTCACAGCTTCCATTGGAAAGAACTCGCAGCTGGGCACCTGCTTCAAGGCAGCAGCGTGGAACACATAGTCCACGCCCTTCATCGCATACTTCAACGTGCTCTTGTTGCGCACGTCGCCGATATAGAACTTAATCTTATTGGCCACTTCCGGCATACGTGCCTGGAAGTCGTGTCGCATATCGTCCTGCTTCTTCTCATCACGAGAGAAAATGCGGATTTCTCCAATGTCGGTCTTCAAAAAACGGTTTAGTACAGCATTACCAAATGACCCCGTTCCTCCTGTAATAAGGAGTACTCTGTCTTTAAATAAACTCATTGATATATCTTGTATTTATTGTTTCTATTTTAACTCACCTTTAACCTATCCTTTTCGACCACGAGGGTGAACGAGAGTGCCGAGCAGAATTCCTACACCTTCTCGAAGAATGTGTCAGGACGCGAAGCGTCAAACACTTCGTTGCAATACATTACCGTCACCAGATCCTCGGTGTCGCTGAGGTTGATGATGTTGTGGGTATAGCCAGGCAGCATGTGGACGGCTTGGATATGGTCGCCATTCACTTCCCACTCCAGGACCTTGCCTTCGGGGTCGTTAAGGTTGCGCTGCTGGATGAGCCCATGACCTTTCACCACAATGAACTGCTCGAACTTGGTGTTGTGCCAATGCTGGCCTTTGGTGATGCCGGGCTTGGAGATATTGATACTCACCTGCCCTGCATTGAGGGTATGCACCAACTCGGTGAATGAGCCTCGATCATCTACGTTCATCTTTAGGTCAAAGGCCGTCTTCTCATACGGCAGATAGCTGAGGTAGGTGCTATAGAGCTTCTTGGCAAAACTACTAGCCGGTATCTCGGGTATCATCAGCGTCTTGGGCTGCTCAGCAAACCCCTTCAGCAGTTCCACGATCTCACCCAGCGTCACATGATGTGTCACAGGACAGTAGCAATAACGTCCCTCAGTAGACGGCAGCACATCGAGTCCGTCAAACCCACAATGATGTTCTTTGCCTTCCAGACAAGCGATCATTTCATCTACGAGGTCGTCTATGTACAGCAGTTCCAGCTCTACACTGGGGTCATTTACCGTATATGGCAAATCGTTGGCAAAGGCGTTGCAGAAGGTGGCAACTGCTGAGTTGTAATTTGGACGGCACCACTTGCCGAACAAGTTCGGGAAGCGGTACACCAGTACTTTGGCACCAGTTTCTTTACCATACTCCAAGAACAAATCCTCACCAGCCTTCTTCGAGCGGCCATACTCGCTATTACCGAAGCGGCCAGTCAGAGAAGCCTGCTGACTGCTGCTGAGCATCACGGGGCAAGTATTCTTATGTTTCTTCAGTGTGTCCAGCAGTGTGCTGGCAAAGCCGAAGTTGCCCTGCATGAACTCTTCCTGATTCTGAGGACGGTTTACGCCCGCAAGGTTGAATACAAAGACGCACTCCTTGCACCAAGCGTCCAACTCCTCCGGCGTACTGTCCAAGTCGTACTCATACACTTCCTCTATGGCAAGTTCAGGAAATCTCCTGTCCTTTCCCTCCTTAATATTCTTCAGTGCCCAGCAAAGGTTCTTCCCTACAAACCCCTTCGCACCAGTAACTAATATTTTCATAATTATCTTTATTTTCTCACACAGATATCACGGATATCACAGATTTATTTTAAACACGAATTTCACGAATGGATTTTTCTTTCTGATAACAATCACGTATGATTGCTTTGTTCGAGAACAAAGGTTGTTATTTGTTCTAAGCACTTCTGAAAACTTGTTTTCAAGATGCTTAAATCAAATATCAACTCTTCATCTGTAAGACAATTCTCAAATTCTTGTTTTTATTTTTGTCTTTTCAGTGTTTTTAGATGTTTACGGAATCAATAATATCTGTGTAATCTGTGCAATCTGTGTGACCTAGAATTTCCTCCAAACCATCTTGTTCACCACACCTACATAGCTCTGTATGATACGGACCACCTTGGTGCTTACATTCTCATCCACATAGTCGGGCACAGGAATACCATGATGGCCGTCTTTGATCAAACTCACAGCCACATCCACACTCTGCAGCAGTCCTATGGTATCAATACCACTCAGCACAAAGCAGCCTTTGTCCAATGCCTCGGGGCGCTCGGTAGAGGTGCGAATGCAGACAGCAGGGAACGGATGACCAACTGAAGTAAAGAAGCTGCTCTCCTCGGGCAGCGTACCGCTGTCGCTCACCACACAGAAGGCGTTCATCTGAAGGCAGTTGTAGTCGTGGAAGCCAAGAGGCTCGTGCCGGATGACGCGTTTGTCCAACTGAAACCCAGAAGCCTCCAAACGTTTGCGAGAACGAGGATGACAGGAGTACAATATGGGCATATCATACTTCTCGGCCATCTTGTTGATGGCGGTGAAGAGGCTCATGAAGTTCTTCTCCGTGTCGATGTTCTCCTCGCGGTGGGCAGAAAGCAGGATGTACTTGCCTTTCTCCAGACCCAAACGTTTATGGATATCACTGGCCTCAATCTCTTTGAGGTTGTTGTGCAGCACCTCAGCCATAGGAGAACCTGTAACGTAGGTACGCTCCTTGGGAAGTCCTGTGTCGGCCAGGTAGCGGCGGGCGTGCTCGCTGTAGGCCATATTCACATCGCTGATGATGTCCACGATGCGGCGGTTGGTCTCTTCGGGCAGACACTCGTCCTTGCAGCGGTTGCCGGCTTCCATGTGGAAGATGGGGATATGCAGGCGCTTGGCACCGATGACGCTGAGGCAACTGTTGGTATCACCCAACACAAGAACCGCATCCGGCTTCACCTCCACCATCAGCTGGTAACTCTTGGCGATGATGTTACCCATCGTCTCGCCCAGGTCATTGCCTACGGCCTCCATATAGATGTCGGGGTCGGCGAGTTTGAGGTCTTTGAAGAAGACGCCATTGAGGTTGTAGTCGTAGTTCTGGCCTGTATGTGCCAGCAAAGTGTCAAAATACTTGCGGCACTCATTGATGACCGCTGCCAAGCGGATAATCTCCGGGCGTGTGCCAACTATAATTAAAAGTTTGAGTTTCCCGTTATCTTTAAATGCTGCCATTACACTATGTGGTTTGAAAGTTCATAAGTAATACTGTAAATACCATTCCCAATAGTGTCATAATTAGATGATGCTATTGGTTGGCCGCTTATTCTTGTTTGTCTATTTTGAAATTAGCTAAATATCAAATCATTTACCTTGAAGAATCCCCATTCCGTCAAGCCCACAAATTTTGTAATCGAGGTATTCAAGTTTAATTTGTTAGTCTCGAAAACCATATTGCAAGAAGAATACCTTATCCGTAATACTCCTTGTACCACTCCGCAAACTCTCTCAACCCATCGCGCAATGTGATTTTGGGAGTAAAACCGAAGTCGCGTTCAAGTGCAGAAGAATCTGCGTAAGTCACGGGAACGTCACCCGCTTGCATAGGGACCAGTTGCTTATGGGCCTCGAAGTCATAGTCCTGTGGCAGAACACCCGCGCGGAGGAGTTCTTCCTGCAGGATCTGCACGAAGTCCAGCAGGTTTTCCGGCTGACCACCACCGATGTTGTACACCTTATAGGGTGGGATGGGTAGGCCATCTTCACCTTTTTGGCGCTCCGGGGCTTTGGCCATTACACGCACGATGCCCTCCACAATATCATCGACGTAGGTGAAGTCGCGACGGCAGTTACCGTAATTGTAGATCTGGATGGTTTCGCCTTTCAACAACTTGTTGGTGAAGCCGAAATAGGCCATGTCGGGGCGTCCGGCAGGACCATAGACTGTGAAGAAACGCAATCCCGTACTAGGGATGTTGTAGAGTTTACTGTAGCAATGGGCGAAAAGCTCATTGCTCTTTTTGGTGGCTGCATACAGGCTCACGGGGTTGTCTACACGGTCGTCGGTACTGAATGGCACCTTCTTGTTACCACCGTATACGGAACTGCTGCTGGCATACACCAGGTGCTCCACACCCTGATACTCCTGCTTCGCGAAATCTTGTTGATCTTGTAAATCTTTTTCCTTCGGGGATTGTCCGGGTACGGGGCTGTTTAATCTTGTAGGTTTATCAATGGTATCGGTAGCTTCGCACGATGCAACTAATTCTTTAGCATGCCGGCAGGCCTCCAGGATATTATAAAAACCAATGACGTTGCTCTGGATGTAGGCGTCAGGATTCTCGATACTATAGCGGACACCAGCCTGGGCAGCGAGATTGACGACGATATCAAACTTATTCTGTGCAAAGAGATTGTCGACAAGTGCCTTGTCGGCGATGTCCCCCTTCACGAATGTATATCTGTGTTCTGAATGTTCCAACAGCTTCTTCTCAATCAAATCCAGCCTATACTCTTTCAGCGAAGGGTCATAATAGGCGTTCATATTATCGAGGCCAACGATATTCACTGGCTCACCTTGAAAGCCTTCACCCAGAAGACGCAGTACTAGATTGGCTCCAATAAATCCGGCAGAGCCGGTGACAAGTATATTCATGATTTCTGTTCTTTTTTCTATGGAATTTTCTTCGCTCGGTCTTCCTACGCTCTAGGTCCGCTCTAACTCCGGTCTAACTCCGCTCGAAATCCGCTCCGCTCGGTGACATGCCTCCTGCTCGCTGATGCTCGCGAAATCTCGTTGATCTTGTTAATTCTCCGCATGGCGGCTGCGCTCGCGGGGGTCTATGTCACACAGATTGCACGGATATCACAGATTTTCTGCATCGCTTCGCTCGCAGGGGGCTGACGCGAAATAAATCGCCTGCTCGCTGCGCTATTCGCTGCAATTAATTTGATTCAACGGAGCTCATCGCCCCTTCGGGGGTCGCGAAATCTATAAATCTTATAAACCTTTTTCCTTCGG
>OCVV011270947.1_pt1 | contig 59949 bp, 63 predicted proteins | sample 1539721 | NCBI WGS metagenome assembly OCVV01 (sample SAMN02144230, study PRJEB22623) | gut metagenome | biome: sheep rumen | host: Ovis aries | place: New Zealand
AAAATAAAATATATATTTAATAGTTTAACAAAATAATAATTATAAGACCTTTATTGAAAATAATAAAAAAAGAAGTAATTGAGTTAAGTTAAAACAAATAATTAGTTATTAAATAGAGTTTAATTACTTAAAAAAATAAGATAAATCTGAGGATTACTATGGACTCTGAAAATAATATTAAAAATGCTTATGAAATATTATTGAACGAAAATTTAAAGTTAAACAATAAAATAGAAGAATTGATTAATATAAATTCTGAAAATGAGAAAAAAAATAAAGAATTGAAAGATCAACTAAATTCTTTAACAAAAGATTTTTCAGAATACAAAACAAGTAATGATAAAGTTATTGAAGGTTATTATGAAAACTTCAATAGATTATTTTTGATGTATAATCTAGAAACTAAAGGAGCACTTAAATATACTCATAAAATGTGTATTGAACTATTAGATTTCGTTGTAAACGTATGTGAAAAACACGATTTTACATATTGGTTAGATTACGGAAACTTACTTGGTGCTATTAGACATAAGGGTTTCATACCATGGGATGACGATGTAGATATAGGTATGCTAAGACGAGATTTTAACGTCTTTTTAGAAGTTATTAATAAGGAAATAGAAAGAGTAGGTTTAAACGATATAATGAATGTGACTATTAATAAAAGATATAATCTTAAAAAAGACAATAGAGAGGATATAATACCTTTTATTCAGATTTCTTATCAGACAGATCCTAAACATTTGTTAGCAGGACTTGACGTGTTTGTATATGATTATGTAAATGAAGTAACAGATGATATTGCTAATAAATTTTATACTGAAAAAGTTCAATACCATAAAAATGTTGTAGGTGGTCAGGATAGAGATGATGCAATACAGTCATACATAAACGAATTAAATATTAATTTTGATGAAACAGAATACATTATCCCTGGAATTGAAAATGCTAGAAGTAAATGGGGAAGATATAAATTTAATTACTATAAAACAGAGGACATTTTCCCTCTACAAAAATTACAATTTGATGATAGAGAATATTATTGTCCAAGCAATCCAGACTTATATCTGAAAAACATTTACGGAGACTATCATAATGTTCCAAAGAGTTTAGGAAATCATAAAAGACTTTACAGTTTATTTAAAGATTATAAAGTTAATGAATTATTTGAAGAACATCTTTCAAAACTCCATGACATCAATGAAAACTTTTAGTTTAATTAAAAATATTTTAATGGTTTGTTAATTCAATTTCTTCTTACTTTTTTTTGAAAATATAACCGATTTCTTTTTTTAAACAAAAACATTCTATTTTTTACATTTTTAGAAAAAATAACTTTTACATAATACTATTTTTCATAAATTACTTTTATGTTTTAAAACAAAATAATAATCAGAACTATTAAATTAATTTTATAAAAGATATAAATAAACATTAATTTACAATTACTGATTTATTATACAAGTAGGTAGTAATTATGGAAAAAAATGCAATTATCCTAGCCGCAGGAAAATCAGACAGATTTGCACCTTTTAGTTATGAAAAACCCAAAGGTTTGTTTATTGTTAGAAAAGAAGTATTAATTGAAAGACAAATAGAACAATTAATCGAAGCAGGAATTAATGAAATATATGTAGTTGTAGGATACATGAAAGAAAAATTTTTCTATCTAGAACAGAAATATCCTAAAGTTAAACTACTTATTAACAATACTTACGGAAAATATGGGAACATATATTCATTATATATTGCAAGAGCTTATCTAAAAAATACATATATATGTTATGCAGACCATTATTTCTTAAAAAATCCTTTCTTAGAAGAAAATAAGGACAATAAATCATATAGAGCCTGTGCATATCATAGTGGTCGTTTTAAACAATTTTCAATAGATTATTCGGATGCGGATATCATTACTGGTTGTTATGTTGGTGGAAAAGATAAAATGGCTATGGTTGGACCAGCATATATTAATGAAAAATTTTCAGAAGTATTTAGAAATATTATTGAAGAGGAAATAAATAATTTCGGTATTGCTACAATGTTTTGGGAAGAATTCTATGCCAAACATATTAAAGATTTAACATTATACATGAATAAATTTGACATAAATGAATTATTAGAATTTGATACTATAGATGATTTAAGACAATTCGATTCAGATTTCTTATTAAATGTTGATTCCGATATTGTAAATAACATTTGTAACACATTGAACTGTCATCCTAATGAAATAAAAAATATTGAAGTTATACAAGCAGGTCTAACAAATGTATCATTTAAATTTTCCATAAATCACAGAGAATACGTATATAGACACCCTGGAGGAACAGCTGATAGTTTAATTGACAGAACAACTGAGTTATATGTTCAAAATCAAGCAAAAAAATTGGGTTTGGATAAATCATTAATATATATGGATCCATCAGGTTGGAAAATATCACATTACATCCAGAATATAATTCCTTGCGATATTTTATCAAATAAAAAACAGATGAAACAAGCAATGGAATATGTTCATAAAACTCATGAAATTCCAATATCTGATGATGTTAAAATGTTTGATAATTTAGAAGAAGGATTAAAATTAATGGATATTGCTTCCCGTACAAAAGGTAATTTATTCAAAGAGTTTGAAGAAATTATTTCTAAAGTTAAACTAGTTGATTCATTTATTAAAGAAGAACGAGAAAAATATGATATTAAACTAGTTGTAAGTCACCATGATGTCTATGAACCTAACTTTATTTCAACAGAAGAAGGTGACTTTTATTTAATTGACTGGGAATATGCTGGAATAAATGATCCGTTAGATGATATTTGTGGAATTATTGTCAGATATGATTATTCTGAAGAAATAAGAGAGTTTATATTAAAATCATATTATGGTCGAGAATTAACTGAACTAGAAAATAGACATGCCAGAGGTCAAGCAATAATAACAGCATTTTACTGGTTTAACTGGGGATTATTTAAAGGAAGTGTCGGTGATGATGATGGTTTCTTCTTCTTACCTGCATATCATTACTTAGTTGAACATATTGATGAAGTCATTAAAAGTTATGAGGAGATATAATGAATATACCAATAATATTGGCTGGCGGAGTTGGATCAAGAGTAGGAGCTGGTAAACCAAAACAGTTTATAGAAATACTAGGAAAACCTGTTTTAGTATATACCATTGAAGCTTTTCAGAATCATCCTGAAATCGATGCCATTGAAGTAGTGTGTATTGAAAGTCATATTGATTACTTAAAAGCGCTTGTAGAAAAATATGATTTGGACAAAGTTAAATGGATTACAAAAGGTGGTGAAGATTTCCAACATTCTGTTATTAACGGAATTAATAATCTAAAAGGAAAAATAGATGATGAAGACATTGTATTAGTTCATTATGGAGCTTCACCATTTGTTTCTGAAGATATTATTAGTGATGCTATACGAGTTTGTAAAGAAAAGGGTAATTCTTCACCAGCAATGCCATCAGTATTATTACTAGGAAATAATGAAGGAGACAAATCCACCCAATGGATTGACAGGGACAAAGTAATTGTATTTAATTCACCACAATGTTTTAAATTTTCATATGTTACCCAATTATATGATGAAGCAATAGAAAAAGGATTATTGGACAAAGTTGAGCCACATACTACAACTTTAATGTATCTTATGGGAAGAGAAATATACTTCTCACAAAGTAGCCAAACAAATATAAAAATCACTACTGAAGAAGATTTAGATTTGTTTGAAGGTTATGTATTAATGAAAGAATCTAGAAAAAAAGGATTAAATAAAAAAATATAGAATTTATTTTTCCATAAATTCTATTTCAAACATAATTGTAGGATATTCTAAATCAAAGTTAGTAAGTACTTGTGGATGTACTTCACCAAAATATCCTTTTAATGAGAAAGGAATTTTATCATCATCTGTTTTTACTGTAAATTTAGCACACCTACCTTGTATGAAGACTGTATCATCATAATCATCCAATATCATTTCAAATCCTAAATTAGATATAATTGATTCCATATAAGATTTTATTGTTGTTAGGTTTGCATTTGATGAAATCTGTGCTCCAGCCATCTTTTTAACTGTTCTCATTTTTACTTCAGCATTTTCATCAAGGTATGCTACATCTCCTATTTCAAAGATTTTTTGAGGTAATTCTTCATGTTTATTATCCTGTAAGAATTCAAGTAAACTGTTTATAAGAGATTGTCTTATCATTGTTCTATCTTGTGTAATAGGTTGAGCTACTGTTACACGTTCATCTACAATTTCTCTGCCTAATTTTGTATAATGCTGACTTTCACTTGTTAACATTAAGCTTTTTATTTCAGTGAATCCTAATCCAATCATTACCTGTTGAAGTATTTTATCAAATTCCCTTTTCGGATCAGGATTTGCTACTGTTGAAAATTCAGGCAATTCTGCAGGTAATTCATTGAATCCATATCCTAATGCTATGTTTTCTATAATGTCTACTTCATGTAAAATGTCAATTCGATATCTTGGTACTGTTACTTTAACAATTTCATCATCAATTTTTTCTGCATCAAATCTTGTTTTTTGTAGGTTTTTAACAATTTCTTCAGCAGTTAAATCAATACCAATATATTCTGAAGCTAAAGAAGTATGTACATCAATTATTTGTGGTTCAAATTGAGGATATTGTATATCTTCATGGTAAGGATAGATAACTTTCATTGTTTCAATAACAGCACCTTCATGTTCTGCCATATTACTTGCAATAATATTTAATGCATTGGTAACTGCATTTAAATCAGTTCCAGTTACATCTATGAATAAATTTTTTGTTTCAGTTGTTAATTTTGTTAAGTCACTGTTAATTATAGGAGGCATACTCATTATATTTCCATTTCCATCAACGATTAATGGATAATATTCTTTGTCTTCCAATAATTTTGAGTATTTTTTTCCTTTATCATGTTCTTCTAAAATTTCGTTTAAAGTTAATTTATCTACAGAATCTAAAGGAATAAATTCATCTTCTGTTGGATTTCCTGCTTTGTAATAAAATGGCCCTTCAACAGTGTCCAAATCATGAATACCAATTGCAACTTTTTTTCTGTCTCTTCCAATAACCCAATGCAAATGTTCTTGGAATTCCATAATGTTTATTAATTCTTCTTCTGATATTTCTATATTTTTGATTAAACAAGTTGCTACATATGGTCTGATATTTTCCAAATTTGCATCAACAGTTATTGTATTTTCTGTTTCGACAACATCATACTTAGGCATTCCGGTTTCTATTTCAAAGTAACCTTTAAGTGATCTTACTATACCTTCCAAACTATAATAATCAGGCCTGTTTGGGAAAAATTCTGCTTTAACTTCTTCATCTGTGTAACTTTCGACATCACTAGATATCATAGGCAAAATGTTTATTAATTCATCATTATCTAATGTTTTACCCAATTGTTTGTAAAGTTCATCATATTTAAAATTTATTACTGGCATATTTTATTTCCTTTAATTAGTTTAAAAATTTATATTTGGAGTTTATTTGTGTTTTATAGTGATAATATTATTATGAAAAATATTGATTCAATAACAAAATGTAATGCTCTATGATGTATGGCATTCATTTCTAGTTCAAAGTAATTATGATATACATCTATACAGAAATGTACTGTTGCAGCCAATACTCCGATAGTAAATGATTGGAATACCAATGATAGAACGATAAAATGGAATATTGCTTCTATTACTTCATGAGCTATCCATGTAACGAATGATGATTTAACTATGTTGTGAATTATTTCACCTAATATTATGTAGAAATCACTGAATGTGTGCCAAATAATTCCATGTAGAATATCAGAACAAGCTAACACTACTGCTATATAAAACCATTCTATATTCATTTCTTATTCACCATTCTATTCTATTTAAAAGTTTATATTATATTATTATTTTTGTGTTTTAAAATAGTTAAATGTATTTAAGATATTTATATCTAATCATATTTAATTATATAACAATTGTGAAATAATATATATTATATCTAACATAGTAGTTATTAGAGAAATAATATTTAATATACAGCATAATAATAGGAGGAATTGACTATGAAACCACCTTGTGAAATAGTAGTATGGTATGTTATACCATCAATTAGATCAAAACTCGCTAAGGAATTATTAAATCTTGGAATGAAACAAAAAGAAATTTCAAATTTACTAGAAATTACTCAACCTGCTGTCAGTCAATACATTAGTGATAAAAGAGGACATGAACTAGATTTTACACCGGAAGTTGAAGAGTATATTAAAAACATGGCAAAAGACATGATTTCTGGCGAATTACAACCTATAGATCTTATTCCAAAGTTTTGTAATGTTTGTAAAACAATTAAAACTCAGGAAGTTCTATGTCAATTACATAAAGAAAAAGTTAACATTCCAACACATTGTAATGTCTGTATGGGCAGTCAATCAGATACATGCCCATCCGAATTACAGAATTAATTAAAATAATAGTTTAAATAAGATATTTAGTGTAAAATCCAGTTATTATTTATTTTCTGATACATATGGTTTAACTAAGTAATTTTAGGACAAAAATAATATTATAGAATCGTGATAAAATGAAAAAAGACGCTATTATAAACAAATCAAGAATAGAACCAAAACCAAATGCACTTGTTTCCTGCCGCAAAGATGGTGAAGACAATGCATTAGCAGTTGCGTTTGCATCAAATGCCAGTTTAGAACCTGCAATGCTTATGATAGGTATTGTACCTAGCAGATATTCATATAATATGATAAAAGAAACTGGAAAATTTGCTGTAAATATTCCTGCTAAAGATTTTGCTGAAGAATTTCACTATTTAGGAACTGTTTCAAGACGTGATGAAGATAAACTAGCAAATATTGAAACAATCGATGGAGATATAGTGGATGTACCTTTATTAGTTAAATGTCCTGTAAATTTTGAATGTACAGTAATTGATTCAATAAAACCAGAAGAAGGAACGCATGAATTATTTATTGGTAAAGTAGAAAAAGTTCATTGTGATGAAGAATATTTAGAAGATGGAGAAATAAATTGGAGTAAAATAGATTTACTCTAACTATTTTTTTATACCTTTTTTTAAAAATTTGTTTTTGTTTCTGATAAGGATTTCCATTGCTTATCTTTTTCGGATAAAATTATTTCATCAATATCTTCTATCGGCCAGTCAATACCTATTTCTGGATCATCCCATTTTATTCCACCTTCATCATCTGGCTTATAAAAATCTGTGCATTTATAAGTAAATTCTGCAGATTCGGATAAAACTACAAATCCGTGTGCAAAGCCTTCAGGAATATAGAACTGTTTCTTATTTTCTTCAGACAATATAACTCCTTCCCACTTTCCATAAGTTTGGGAATCTTTTCTTAAATCTACTGCAACATCAAATACTTCACCACTTATCACCCTAACTAATTTCCCTTGTGGTTGAGTATATTGAAAATGAAGTCCTCTTAAAACTCCTTTTTTAGATTTTGATTGATTATCCTGTACAAATTCCATATTTAAACCATTTTTTGCAAAAACTTCTTTATGATAAGTTTCCATGAAGTATCCTCTATTATCTCCAAAGACTTGTGGTTCGATGATATATACACCTTCAATACTAGTTTCATTAAATTTAAAATCTGCCATTATATATTCCTCTAAAAAATTTCTGATAATATATTTTTTATTCCTAATCTTTAAAATTTATTATTTCCAAATAACATAAATCTTAATATAATTTATCAGGGATAATTATGAAATACGATTATTTAATTGTAGGCTCAGGATTATTTGGTTCAGTTTTTGCTTATGAAATGAACAAAACAGGAAAAAAATGTTTAGTTATAGAAAAAAGAGATCATATCGGCGGAAACATCTACACTTCTAAAGAAGAGAATATAAATGTTCATAAATACGGTGCCCACATTTTCCATACTAGTGACAAGAAAATATGGCAATACATTAATAAATTCACTGAATTTAATAATTTCATTAATTCACCCATAGCCATTTATAAAGATAAAATGTACAATTTACCATTTAATATGAATACATTTTATCAAATGTGGGGTACAAAAACACCGGAAGAAGCTATTGCAAAAATTGAAGAACAGAAATCTCAGGCAAATATTACAGAAGCAAATAACTTAGAAGAACAGGCAATAAGTTTAGTTGGAAAAGATATCTATACCAAACTAATTAAAGGTTATACCGAAAAACAATGGGGCAAGGATTGTAAAGAACTACCAGCATTTATTATAAAAAGATTACCAGTAAGATTAACCTTTGATAACAATTACTTTAATGACAGATACCAAGGAATACCTGTTAACGGTTATACCATAATTATTGAACAGATGCTGGATGGAATAAAGGTTAAATTAAACTGTGATTTCTTTGAAAATAGAGAAAAATGGGAAAATATTGCTGATAAAATTGTATTTACTGGAATGATTGATCAATTTTATAATTATCAATATGGCCGATTAGAATATAGAGGATTAAAATTTGAAAATGAAACATTGAATATGAACAATTATCAGGGAAATGCTGTTATAAACTATACTGAACGTGAAATTCCGTATACACGTATTATCGAACATAAACATTTTGAAAACTCAGATAGTCCTAAAACAATCATTACACGCGAATATCCAACCAAATGGAATCCAGGAGACGAAGCTTATTATCCGGTTAATGACGATAAAAATAATGAAATTTACTCCAAATACGAAGAACTAGCAAAAAATGAAGAAAAAATCATATTTGGTGGAAGATTAGGAACTTACAAATATTATGATATGTGGAAAATTATAGAAGAAGCTTTGAATGCTGTAGAAGAAGAAAAAAAAGTTAATTAAATAAACTTTCGTATGCTTTATTTAATTTTTCACCAATAACTTCTTTTGTATAATTATTCTTATTTTCCAATCCTTCTTTTTGAAGTTTCTCATATAACTGTTTATTATTTAATATTTTTAAAATTTGATTAGCTAATTCTTTATGATTTTTTGGTTCAAAAAATAATCCACCTTTTTGACCACTTGATTCCATTACTGGCAGAATACGTGCAGCAACAAATGGCGTTTCTAAAGATTGTGCTTCTATTATAACTATCCCAAAACCTTCTACTATACTTGGAAGACAAAATATATCTGATGAATTTATTACTTTCATAACATCATCATGTTCTTCAACAAATCCTAAAAATTCTATTGAATTTTCTAATTTTAATTGTTTTGTTAAATTTTTAAGATTTTCTTCTTCAGGACCTGTTCCAATGATTTTACATTGAATTTCGGGGATACTTTCTTTAATTATTGACATAGCTTTTATTAAGTCATTCACACGTTTATATTCTACTAAACGAGCTACACATGAAATTGTTGGAACTTCATAAGAAGGAGAGTCAACAATAGGAAAATCAACTATATTATGAACAGTTACCGTTTTTTCAGAATCCACATATTTATTTAGATTATTTCTTGTGAAATCTGATACTGCAACATATAAATCAATATCCTTTTTGAAAATATATCGTTCAAGAATTTCACCAAAAAGACCAGATATCCCCATGTTCTTTGTCCATTCACCTATCCACACATCATGATATCTCAAAGCTATTTTAGAATTTAATTTTTTTGAAAGATGATACGCAACAGGATATGTTATAAAATTATAACCTATTACAAGGTCAATATCTTCAAGTATTTTATGTTTATTTACTGCATCTACCATAAATTTTAATCGACTTTTAAAGGATCCTTTCTGTACATAACTTCTGTCATCACCACAACATATAACATGCACATCTTGAATGTTAAATTCATCCAAAGTTCCCTCTTTTGAAGTTAAAACAGTAACATTATGATATTTGGAAAGTTCTAAAGCTTCATTGTAACAACAAACTTCTACTCCTCCTTTAATATCCAAACTGTCACTGTGAGGAAAGTATTCTGTTACTATACAAATATTCATCATAACCACTTTTTATCTATTAATGACCTGTTCTAATAAGTCCCTGATAATTTTTCTGTCTTCATCATTAATTGCTCCAGTTACAAATAATGCTATGATATAAACTATTACTGCAACAATTACACCCAATAAGAATGGTAACTGTAAATAAACTAATATACCTGCCATTATAATATTTGCCAGGATTACCTGAATTAACGGTTTAAATGTTGATTTAATATTTAACTTGAATTCAGTTTTATGCAATGAATATAACATTAAAACCAGCACTAATAATTCTGTCAAAACACTAGTCATACTGGCTCCAACATATGAAAATTGTGAAATAAGAACATAGTTCATTACTACACTAAATATTGCTCCTACCGCTGCAACTTTAGTAACTAAAAACTGTTTATTGATAGCATTTAATAACGTAGAGGTAGTTCCACTGAGGAACATAAATATTACAGCCCACATTAAAACACTTAAACATAATGCAGCTTGAAGATATTCCGAACCAAAAACTATGTTAATTATATCCTGTGAATAAATTACTGATCCCACTGCTATAGGAACAGATGATATTAACATGTATTTGAGCATTTTCTGATATAAATCGTTTAACTTTTCTTTGTCATCCACAAATAACTGACTCATTACCGGAAAAACTGCGCTGGATAATAATGCAAATAATGCAGATAAAACCAATATAATTTTCTGCGAAGAACTAAAAAGTCCTACTGCAACACTACCCGACATGAATGTCAATATAATAGCAGCAATCCAGAAATAAATTGAAGTAAATACACTTGTAATTCCGAATGGAATACTGTTTACAAACATTTCTTTAAGGAAATCTCGGCTAAAATCATAAGTAAATTTAGGATAATGTCTTACTTTAATTATACTGCCTAAAACAAATGAAACAAACATAGCTATAGGATATGTAGCTGCAATCCAAACAACATCATATTTTAGATAAATAAATACTAATGCCAATAGGAAAACACCAACATTATAAACTGTATTTACTATAGTCTGATAATGCATTTCTTCATTACTCTGATATAAAGAGTAATAAAAGTTAGTTAAAGCATTGAAAAACATGTATATTCCAACCACAATCATTACACCCAATGCTTGTCCAGTAAAACCACTGACATAACTGAATATCACATAAGCTATAAATGTTATGATACTGAGTATAAGACGTAAAATAAATGCAGTCCCAAAATATTTACTGGTTAAACTATGGTTTCTAGAAACCTTCTGAATAGCATAATATCCTAGTCCCAAGTCACAGAAAACTCCGAAAATCCCTATGACACTCAATGCAGAGGAAATAAGTCCAAAGTTATATGTTCCAAGATATCTTGCCGTGACTAATGTTAACAAAAACATGAATACATTACTTATTAAACTAGCTAATATCAGGAAACTAGAATTTTTAACTACTCTTGTTGCGACTGTCATAGAAATCATTTTTTAAAATATTATTTGAATATATCTCATTTAAAAATTATCAATATTACTCTTAATTATAATCTTTGTTTCTGAAAAGTTTAGTAAATATAGGATTTTCGAAAAGATAATTGATTATTAAGGAAGCCATATTTATCGGCAATTTTATGTTGTATTTAATTAATATGTAGAATATTTTCCACATTAATGGAAGATTAACCTCAATTTCTTTATATTTTAGTAAAAATTTCTTAATGATAGATATCATCTGTTTTTTAGTTGTAAAATCTTCTTTTGAACGTAACAAAGAACCTATCAAAATTATAATATATCTTTCCATGTTTAAAGAAATAAATTTCTGATTTTGAGAATAATCTATATAACTATCAATAGTTTCTTCAAAAATGGACTCATAATCACTTATCTGTTTTAATGTAAAGGAATGAGACAGAGAATTATTATTGTTTGCAGTGTAGATAATACTGTAATAATCATTTAATGATATAATATCACTGTCAGTTAAATTATAACATTTTGACAAGAAAAGATTATCTTCGGCTTGTGTATCTGGAAAACGAATATTATGCTGATTCAGGAAACTTTTTTTGTAAATAGAACCCCAGATAAAATGACTAACCAAATAAATCATTTCCTTACTTTTAGGTTTAATGACTAATCGTTCATTTTTTCCGGTATCATAATTTAATACATTTTCCCCCATTTTAATAGAATAATTTGATTTAACAAAATCCACTTCATGAACTGTTATTTCATCATATAACCTTTTAACACATTCACAATCCATTTCATCATCCTGATCTAAAAACATAACATAATCCGCTGTTGCATTATTTATACCAATATTTCTTGGAACTGATGGTCTTCCACTGTTTTTTTCTAAAAATATGGGTTTAATACTGGAATATTTTGAACTTAACTGAGTTAAAACATTTTTTGTATTGTCTGTTGAACAGTCATCCACCAATAATACTTCAATATTTTCTATCCCAAAACTTTGATTTATAATTGAATCAATCATAGTATTAAATGGATTAACATCCACATAATCTATTGAATCTATGTTATAACAAGGAACGATGATAGACACTTTATAATTAGACATTTTTACACCAATTATTTCTTCAATATTTTATTTGTTAAAAGCATTGAATGTTTACTATGTGAAAACAGCTTAACAGCAATGTTTATTGGAATATTAATATAAACCGGCAGGTTCACTAAGCGTGTTGTAATAGAATAACGTTTTAACCATGGTTTGAAATCTTGATAAATTTCAGATAATTCATTATCAGCCAAATTGGACTCTAAAAATATTTTAATCCATGAAACAATAAATTCGGATACATAAGGCATAACTTCCATATTATTATCTGTTAATAATTTTTCACCTTTTTTTAGTGGAATAATACCATTATTATAATAATCTTCACGAGGTGGTTGCTTATGAGATTGTGAATCATCAATTACTGTATAAAGATAACCGGAATAATCTGTTAATAATACTATTCCTTTTGCTTTGATATAAGATTCTAAAGAGAATAAAAAATCCTCAGCCCAATGTTCTTCAACAAATTTAATATTATTCTTTATCAAATAATCTTTTCTATATATTTTATTCCAAATTGTTAAGTTAGCCTGAGTTTGAATTATTTCAGAAAATTCATTTATAGAATTTATTTTAATTACAGGTTCATATGAATTTAAAAAAGAATTATTAAGATAATTTTCTTTATTTTCAACATTAACAGTATATCTCGTTGAAACTAAATCAACAGATTCTTTAGTAATTGTATCATACATTGTTTTACAAAAATCTGGCGTATAAACATCATCTCCATCACAAAACATAATAAATTCTGAAGATGCCTCTATAATCCCCATGTTTCTGGAGTGACCAGGAGTTGGATAATGCTTTTCTAAATTGATTATTTTAATATTTTCATATTTTTCAGATAAACTGTTTAAGATTTCTAAAGAATTATCAGTTGATTTGTTATTAATAAAAATTAATTCCAAGTTATCAAAGGATATTGTTTGATTTTTCATAGAATTAAATAAATTATTTATGTATTTTTCCCCATTATATATTGGTAAAATTACTGAAATTAGTGAATTCATTGTTTCAACCTTTAAAAAGACGATAAATCATTTCCAACTAATAAATGTATCTGCAGTCAACGATTTGTTTATCTGTTTTAGAAGCAATACTTTTAAATTCATCCCATGCTGTTAAAATAACCATTTCATCTGCTTTTTCTAGAATGTTGTTAAAAGTATCATATTCTATATCATAATCATAATACTTCTTAAATTCATCCACAGCAAGAGGATCATATGCAACAATATTAGTGTATCCCCTGTTAATTAATTCATTTATAACTTTTGCTGCCGGCGTGTCTCTTACATCATCAGACCCCGGTTTAAAAGATAAACCAAAAATACCAATTTTATCATTTTTTGAAATATTACGAGTTATTTTATCAGTAATGAACTTATGCATATTGTCGTTTACTCTTATGGTATTTTCTAGTATTTCGGGAGTGAAACCTTTTGATTTAGATAACGCATAAATGGCATTTGTATCTTTTGGAAGACAGTATCCACCATATCCACATCCAGGATAAATATATGAAGCTATTCCGGAATCTTTTAACCGTTTATCCATATGAAGTATTCTGAATGCATTACTTACATCTATATCTCCAAAATTATCAGCTATCATACTCATCTCATTTGAAAAACTAATCATTGTTGCAAGGAGTGTGTTTGAAAGGTATTTGATAAATTCCCCAGTATTTAATGATACTGTAAATACAGGACATGAAAATGTTTCATATAATTTTTTTAAGATTTCTTCTGATTTTGAATCACTACAACCTAACACAATTCTATCTGAATTGATAAAATCATCCCAACAATGACCTTCCCTAAGGAATTCAGGATTATTTGCCACACCTATATCTTTTCCAACAGAAAATCCATTTTTTTCAACAAATGGGAGAATTTTTTCCTGAGTTGTAGTTGGAGGGATAGTTGATTTAGTTACAATTACCCTATATTTATCATCCTTAATTTCTGCAAGGGTAGATTCAATTGCATTGAACAAATAAGTTAAATCTGCTTGTCCATCTTCCCCATAAGGAGTTCCGACACAGTAATAAATACAATCACTTTCAGTTATTGCTTTTGTGAGATTATCTGTGATAATAAAGTTTTTATTTAAGTTTCTTATTAATGCTTCATCCAATCCCGGTTCATGAAATGGCAATTTTCCATTATTTAACAAATCAATTCTTTCTTGACTTACTTCAATACCATAAACTTTGTTTCCTTTATCAGCAAATCCTAATGCTGTGGTAAGTCCTACAAACCCTAATCCAAATACTGTAATTATCATATTATACCCTTATAATTCTATAAATTCATTTTCTTCATTATTTTTAAGGAAAAGTAATGTTCTTTCAATTCCTTCTTCAATTTCTATACGAGGATTATAATTTAAAAGTTTACGTGCTTTATCAATGTTAGGACATCTTCTTTTAGGATTATCTGTTAAATAATCTTTATCTTCGGATACTTCATAACGTATATCACCGGTATAATCCATCATTTTTTCTCCAACTTTTTTGTATAACTGAGCAAGTTCAGTCATTGTTAATTCTGGAGACTCAATTCCAATATTGAAGAAATCATATTTACCATAGAGCAATATTTTAAGATATCCTACCACTGCATCAGCAATATAACAGAAAGTTCTTGTTGGTGCACCATCAGACAATATAACAATATCTTCATTGAAATAGACTGCTTTTTCAAAGTCAGCAGATACCCTCTGATCATCTAATCTTAAACCTGGCCCATAATTATTAAATGGTCTTACAACACTAATCGGCAAATCATATTTTTGTGAATATAATTTGCAAATTGTTTCACCGAAACGTTTTGATTCATCATAACATGCCCTTGGACCTGTACAAGATACATTTCCATTGTATTCTTCTGTTGTAGGAACGTGTGCATCATCAGGATTTCCATAGATTTCAGAAGTTGAGAAGAACAAAAATCCTTTCATGTTTTTATCCTTATAATAATCAAGTAAGCTTCTTAATCCTTCTACATTAGCATCAATGGTTTCTATAGGATATTTACGGTAAAATATAGGAGAAGCTATAGAAGCCATATGAATAATTAAATTTGCTTCTTCACTACCTTCAACATCAGCTACATTATCGGTTATTATATCAAATTTTTCTATTTGGAATAAATTTTTTTCCTCTAAACGTTTCATCCATCCAGGTTTTCCCAACATGAAGTTATCCAAACCTATGATTTTTTTTATTCCTAATTTTTCAGAATATTCATCTAAAAAACACATCATATAATATCCTATAAAACCTGCACAACCTGTTATAAGCATTGTTGAATCTTTGAATTTTTCTTTTTCCTCTTCAGAAAAGCTGTTGTACATGTATTCAAAATCTTCTTCTTTAATCACAGTATCACCTATTTTTTAATATTTAACCAAGGAGTATTGTTTTCTAAAACCATATTATTAAGTAATTTTTTTTCACGTAAAGTATCCATACATTGCCAGAAACCGTCATGTTTATATGCAGATAAAAGGTTTTCCTTAGCAAGTGGAGTTAAAACATCATCTTCCCAATTACATAAAGGATCATCATTTATATGATCAAAGACATCCATATCTGAGATAAAAAATCCTCCATTAACCCACATATTATCTCCTTTAGGTTTTTCATTGAAATCAACAATGGTGTTGTTCTCATTAATATTTAATGAACCAAAGCGACCTTGTGGTTGTACTGCAGTTAAAGTTACTATGGATTTTTGTTTATTATGGAAATCTATTAATGCATTTAAGTCAACATCACTAAGACCGTCCCCATAAGTTAGTAAGAACTGATCCCCTTCAATATATTTTTCAATTCTTTTAACTCTGTGTCCTGTCATAGAATTTAAACCCGTATCAATTAAAGTTACTTTCCAAGGTTCTGAATGTGTGTTTAAGACTTCCAGTTTATTCTTTTTTAAATCTATGCTGATATCTGATTGGTGTAAGAAATAATTTGCGAAGTATTCTTTTATAACATATCCTTTGTATCCTAACATTATAATAAAATCATTGAATCCCTGCTGTGAGTATATGTTCATTATGTGCCATAATATTGGTTTTCCACCAATTTCAACCATAGGTTTTGGTATTTTATCAGTTTCTTCACTTAGACGTGTCCCTAAACCGCCTGCTAATATTCCTACTTGCATTGTAATTCCTCTGATGTTTTTGTTTAATTGAAAAAATTATTAATAATTTTGAATTATACTTTCTAAAAGGGATACATAGTTATCGACGATATTATCCCAGTTGAACTCTGTTTCTACTTTTTGTCTTCCATTGTTTCCAAATCTTTTCTGAAGTTCTTTATTCTCCAATAAATATGTTATTTTATTTTCTAATTCAGGTACATTTTCTGATTCTATCAAGTAGCCATTGTATCCATCTTCTACTACTTCAACTGTTCCTCCAGAAGCATAGGTTACTACCGGTTTATTACAACAGTTTGCTTCGGCAAGTACCATCCCAAAACCTTCTCTCGTAGATGGTAAAACAAGGATTTCAGATTCTTTAATATTTGTAATTAATTCTTCATCAGATAAATCCTGTTTAAATGTTACAATATCTTCTAAAGCATTTTGTTCTACCAATTTAAGAAGATTTTCTTTTTCTTCTCCTTTACCTACTACTAATAAGTTTACAGAAGGTACTTTTTTATGTATATTAACTAGAACTTCAATTAAATGATCAACATGCTTATGTGGTGCTAACCTACCTACAAAAATAAGTTGATTTTCATGAATTTGATTTACTTTAACCGCATCATATTTGGGAATATCCACACCATTGTATAATATTTCTATTTTTGATTCATTGACCCCAAAATCATTTACCAATGAGTTTTTTGTAGCATGACTCACAGTCATAATTTTATTAAATTTTAGATTTACAAGAAAATTTTCCATAAAATTTGCTAATTTTGAAGATTGAATCCATTGATCACCATTACTTGAGCTAGTATCATGAATAGTACCTATTAATGGAGTTTTTTTAATATTAGAAATAATACTTGATGACAATAATGGAGAATATGCTTGTGCATCAATTACATCATATTCATGAGTTAATAACCATCGAGATACACTAAACAGGTACTTTATAAAATCAGCCATACTTCTATTAGGTGGATTACTTATACATGGACCAATATGATATACATTGATTCCATCAATATTTTCAAGTTCTGGAACATTTTTCACTTTCATAGTTAATAAATCAACTTGATGACCTCTATTAACTAATCTTTTTGCAATTTCATGATATCTATGTTCACCTCCCCCGTTATAGTGAGGGATGAAAAACTCCAAAACCATACATATTTTCATAGTAATTACACCTATAATAAAAATAATTTATACCTATTTTTGAATCTTAAAATTTCAAAGAAATTCAAAAAATATTATTAATATAATATGTAATTAACTATTAAATTTTTAATAAATAAATTTTTTCTTTCGAAATAAGAATTAAAATTTAAGGAAAGATATAACTTTGAATTAATATATAGATATACAGTAATAAAAATAACAGATAGTAGAAAAAAAAGTTATTAGGTGTTTTATTATGTTAAAAGTTGTTGGTATTGTAGGAAGTCCTAGAAATGGAGGAAATACGGAGTTTATGGTTCAAAGTACTTTGGACAAACTAGAAACTATGGGTATTACTACGGAATTGATTACTTTACACGATAAAAAGATTAATTATTGTGTTGGATGTGATAGTTGTAAAAAGACAAACAAATGTGTAATAGATGACGATATGCAGGAATTAACAAAGAAAGTTAAAGACGCTGATGGAATAATTATGAGTAGTCCTGTTTACTTTGGTGATATGACAGGTCTTGCTAAAAGTTTCATTGACAGACTCAGACCTCTTAGGAACATTCATGCATTCAAATATAAAGTATGTGGTGCAATATCAACAGGTGGATTCCGTAATGGTGGTCAAGAAACAACAATACATTCTATTTATGATTTTTTCTTGATTCAAGGAGGAATCATTGTTGGTGATGACAGACCTACCGCACATTATGGAGCAACAGGAGTAGGAAATACCAAAGATGATGAAATAGCAATAGAAACTTGCAAACATTTAGCACAACGAATGTATGATGTTTTGAAAAAAATAAACCCTGAGGATTAAATATGACAAAAAAATCATTTCTTGCTAAAAAAATAACAAGAATCTATTTAGAAAGTTATCTGTTGGTTTTAACCCTGATTTTTTTCTTTCCCATAATTTATATGATTCTAGTTGAGAAAAATCCTCAATTTTTTGGAGCAAACATATTATTTTATGAAATTAATATGTTTTTATCATTGGTTCTTCTAATTTATACTTACTTTACACGATATGAAAATGAAAACTGGAAAGTTTTCATATTATACTTTGTTTTGAGTTTAGTTTTTCTTGTTAGCAGCATGATTATCTTAGGAGGAAATATATACTTTTAATTAATGTATATTATAACTGAAAAGATAATTAATACAAAAACAGATTTTTATTTTAAAATAATTTTGTTAAGTCCTCAAGTTTTATGAAGTATACAAAACAGAATATAATATATAATAAATTTTTTAGTAATCAAAGTAGAGGCTTAACATACTATGAATAAAGAAGACATACCACCAATGACATCAGATATTTACATAATTTTATCTTGTTACAACGAAGAAGAAACACTTGAAGAAGTAGTTACAGAACTAGTAAAACGGGGATTCAAAGTAATTATAGTTGACGATGGTTCTAAAGATAACAGCCCAATCATTGCAAGAGAATTAGTGAAAAAATTTAATCCAAATGTTTATCATTACAGACACATTATTAACGTGGGATTAGGCGGAGCTATTAAAACAGGTATCCGAGCTGCTTTAAGTAAAGGTGCAGAAATTATGATAACCTTTGATGCTGACGGTCAGCATAATCCTGATGACTTATACAATATGTATCCACCATTACAAGAGGGTAAAGCCGATGTTGTTATTGCAGCTAGAGATTTTGATGATATGCCAACTGGTAGACGTTTTGGAAATACTGTAATGAATTACATAACCTATATTTTTCAGGGAAAAATGGTTAAAGATTCACAATCAGGATTAAGAGCTTTTACAAATAGTGCTGCTAGAAAATTAAATCTTAAAAGTCCACAATATGGAGTTTCAAGTGAAATTATCGGTGAAATTAATCGAAAAAAATTGAAATTGATAGAAGTTCCTATGACAACCATCTATGACGATCGTACTATACAAAAAGGAACCAACACACTTGTTGGAATAAAAATTGTGTTAGAATTCATTAATGAAACACTAAAAAGATAAGGTGAGATAGCAAATGTTTACTTATCAAATTATATTATTATTATTAAGTATCATAGGAATTGCACTTGGTATTTTTCGATACAAAAATGAATCATTTAGTAATAGCGTATTTACATTATGGACTCTTGTATGGATAATAATAATTGTCGTGACATTGTTTCCTAATATAACTACACATTTTGCAAATTTCTTTGGCCTAGGTCGTGGTTTAGATAGTGTTTATATTATTTCGATCATATTTTTATTTTATATTGTTTTCAAATTATATAATAAAATAGAACAACAGAAAAAAAGAATAAACGAACTTGTAAGCCAATTAACCCTCAAAGAAAATGAAGAATAAAACTTCATTCCACTTTTTTTTGAATTTAAAATATATATGAAATACAAGTATTATTTCAGTAGTATTAATAAAATTACAATAACTAATATCATTAAATTTTGATGCTTCCTACAAACATTAATAGTAATAAATTACATAATATATATAGAATAGGTTAATATTTTAATATTAAAATTTCACAGGTTTTAAAGCTAAGGAGGAGAGAACATGTTTCCAGGCGGTAAAATAAGTCCAAAACAATTAAAACAAATGGAAAAACAAATGAAAAAAATGGGTATGAATATGAGAGAACTTGATGGTGTAGAACAAGTTGTCATTACCCTTAAAGATAAAGAAATAGTTATTAAAGATGCTGAAGTTAGTATCATGAAAGCAATGGGTCAAGAAACATACCAAATTGTTGGAAATGCTGAAGAAAGAATTAAAGGTGCAGATTCAGATGAGGCTGCAGAAGTAGAAATATCTGAAGAGGATATTGAATTAGTAGCTTCACAAACCGGAAAAACTAAAGAAGAAGCAGAAAAAATATTACAAGAAGTCAATGGTGATTTGGCTGAAGCTATTATGAAGCTTTCTTAATTACATAATTAATTATAATTATTATTTAATTAATGAACAGAGAATTTTAAAAATAAAATAAAAAAAGGTGATCTTTTGAAAATAATTGTTGATGGGTCAAATGTAGCTTACTATGGACAAGAACCCGATGAAGAAACAGGTAAAGTAACACCTAGTCTTAAAACATTGAAAGTGGCTATAAGTACTCTTGAAAAATTAGGACATGAACCAATTGTATTATCAGATGCTCCATTAAGACATGAAATTGATGATAAAGATGGCTTTAATGAAATGATTCAAAATGAAGAAGTTTTCCCTGTGCCTGCAGGTACAATAGCTGATCATTACATTTTAAATTTAGCTTATGAAAAAGATGCTAAAATATTATCTAATGATTTCTTTAGAGATTATCAGGATGAATTCCAAGATATAAACAGTAGAAGATTACCTTACAGGGTGAAAAATGGTAGATTCCAAATAGGAAAACCAGCACCACCTAAAAAAGTAAAAAACTTACTACAAAAAATCTGTTCTAAATCTTTAAATGAATTTGAAACCAGAGGGTTTGATGTATACAAAGCAAAGAAAAACAGAAAATTTTCTGGTTTAGCTGTTGCACAAGAAGCAATTAACAGAGTAAATAAAGAAGAAGACAATGCAATTGATTCAAAATTAGAAAATATATTTATGAAAGTTCCTATTTTAAATAAAATGGTTAGTTTCGTAGATGACGATGTTGAAGAAGCAGATTTCTTAATATTTGTATTGGTTAATCCAAAAGATTATAAAGAAGCTGTTAAAAATGCTGGTACAATTGCAGTAACAGTTAGAAACAAACTTAATTTAGATCATTCACCATTAGTAGCTGTAAGAAATGATTTATTTACAAGACCAGGAACTTTTGAATTAAATATTATTTACTCAGATGAAGTTTTAGAAGAATCTCCATTTAATTTAAACATCATAATAAATGATACAGATTATTCTTTCATAAAACATAACTCAAGAAACATTGCAAGTACTATGGCTGCAAGATTAGGAACATGGAAATTCCCAATAGTATCAGTTAAACCTAGCATGCTCATGGAAAAACCTGGACAGTTCGAAATATCTATAGAACGAGGAGGAAGAAGATAAAATGGCTTTTAATAATCTGATGAAAAGATTATTCAGTCAACTTCTTCATAAAAGAGTTATAAGCATAGGAACAAGTTATTTTGCAACAAATGAAATAGAAACTGATTATGTTTCTTTAATAAACCTTACTAAAACTATGCTGGTTGAAATCGAACCGGCTGAAATTAACAGTAGGACAATATTTGCAAATTTAGAACAAGAAATAGATCAAAGAGATTTACCCCAGAATAGGAAATTTATTGAAATTAAACCTGCCGAAGATGAGGTAAATGAATTTGCACTTTTAAGTAACATCATTATGGGAAATGACCGTTACTTGTATGTTGAATTGTTTAAACCCTCACCTATTATGGAAACATTTGCTCAAATGATTATCCAGGCACATGGAGAAATAATAGAAAAAGGTAAAACAGAACTTGTTTCTAGAATGCCCTCCAAAAAAGAAGGAATTAGAATTGCGATAAGACTGATTTCTTTAGGTATGCAAAAAGGATGTAACGTTAGAGCAGCAGTAGGTATGACTGGTGCAGCATCCATTGAACGTGCAATTGACATGAACATGGAAATTGGACCAACCAGTGGAGTAGGATTCACAAAACTTGGTGGAGAATATGGAGTAATCTTTGAAACAATTCCAACATTAGAAAAAGTAGATTTAACTCCAATGCAAATTGATAATTTCATGTATATAGATGCAAAAGATTCTACAGGATTTATTTCAAAATACGGTAAAGATAAATTAATTGAAATAATGAATGATATTAATGCATATATTGCTAATGAAAGTGAAGGTAAAATTGAAGGATACCGTGTTGGTGGAGATGATTTAATAATTAACTTCCCAAACAAAGAAATTGCTTTGAAAACAGGATTAGACTGTGCATGGTATGCTATGAATAATGGGCTGAAATTAAGAGTGGGTATTGGAAAAAGCAGAAGAGAAGCTGGTGAAAATGCTCATTTAAGTGATCAGCTAAAAGTATATGAAGACACTCCAGTTATAGTGTTTGATTTAGCAAACGGTAAATACGGATATTATATTCCATCAGAATTTACTAGAAGTGCTTTGGACTTTATCACAAATAAAAGTTCTCTACTTATTGGAGTATTCTTATTTGTGTTTATAGTTACATTAATTGGATGGAATACTGGTAATGCATGGTTAGGCCTCGTGGCTTTATTATTTGCATTATTAATTACAACTATTGCCAGTTAGGAGGGATAATATGAATGGTGAAACAAAATCAAAAATACTATTAATATTAGTAGTAGGACTTGCTGCTTTAGCCTGTGGAACAATAGTATCAGCATTTGTACACATAGACATCCCTCATGAGAATTTGCTTGAAGATATAGAAGATATTGAAAATGATACAATATTATCAATTAACGATACAAATATAACAAAAAATACGACCCAAACAAAGACTACAACTAAAAAAACTACTAAAAAATATAAAAAATCCAATGCAAGTTCATCAGGCAATAATGTTACAGACACAAGTTCTAGTGGAAACAGCCAAAGTTCCAGTAGTTCCGGTTCTACAGAAAGTTCAAGTACACATAGCGGATCAAACGGAAAACCTACCACCATATCTACTGAGAGTTAAATAAAAAGTAACATACTATCGATTTTAATTAAAATAATCTCCTCTTTTAATTTTTTTTTAAAATATTAATTTTTTAGGGATAATAATATGAAAATTTTAGATAATGGAATTTGTTCAATTGATTCTGTTAAAGTTAGTGGGTACAGAGAAGGTAAATATGGAGTAACTATTATTTATCATGAAAATTCTACCGCTGTAGGTGTATACACTAAAAACAAAGTTTATGCAGCACCAATTGACATTACAAGAAAACATATAGAAAACGGAAATATTTCTGCAATAATTGTTAACAGTGGAAATGCTAACTGTTATACAAAAGAAGACGGAATTAAAAAAGGTTTAGAATTAGCCCAATTAACTGCAGATTATTTGAATATACCTGTTGAAGATGTAGCAGTTGCCAGTACTGGTGTTATAGGTAGACAAATGCCTATGGAGATATTAACTAATGTTGCTCAAAAATCTTTATCTCAATTAGATAACAGTAGAGAATGTGCAAATAATGCTGCAGATGCTATTCTTACCACAGATACAGTTCGTAAGGAATGTGCAATTGAACATACACTTAATGATGGTACAGTATTTAAAATTGCAGGTATTTGTAAAGGTTCCGGTATGATTGCACCAAATATGGGAACTATGTTGGGATTTATCACTACTGATTTAAAAGTCCCACAGGAAACACTTCAAAAAGCTTTGAATAAAAGTATTAAAAAATCATTTAATATGGTAGTTGTTGATGGTGATGAAAGTACTAATGATACAGTACTGCTTTTATCAACAAATGATGTTGAAGGAGAACTTGATGATACTTTCCAAGAAGCATTGGATTATGTTTGCATAAGTCTTGCAAAACAAATTGCAAGAGACGGAGAAGGTGCAGATAAGTTTATGGAAGTAACTGCAAGTGGAGCAAAAACTGAAGATGATGCAATTAGTTTATCCAAAAGTATTGTTTCATCAAGCCTTGTTAAAACTGCATTAGCAGGTGCTGATCCTAATTGGGGAAGAATCATTAGTTCAATGGGTTATTCTGGTGTGGATTTTAATCCGGATAAAGTTTCAATTAGTATTGGAAACCGAGACAAGGACGTTGTAATTGTAGATAAAGGTTTTGTAACTACTTATGATAAACCTGAGTTATTGGAAGAAGCTGAAAATATAATGAAAGAAAAGACTGTTATTATTAAAGTAGATATAGATGATGGAGAATATAGTGCAACAGCCTATGGTTGTGATTTAACCTGTGAATATGTTCACATCAATGCAGATTACACAACTTAAAAGGAGAGTAATTTTATGGTAGAATATGAGCCAATTGATATTAGTAATGTTTTAATAGAAGCATTGCCTTACATTAAAAAGTTTCATGATAAAAAGATTATGATAAAATATGGTGGCCATGCAATGATAGATGAACATGCAATGAGTTCAACAGCACGAGACACCGTGTTATTAAAATATGTTGGTATGCAACCATTAGTAGTTCATGGTGGAGGACCTGAAATTTCCCGTAGCATGGATAAAATGGGTAAAGCTCCTAAATTCGTTGGAGGATTAAGAGTTACTGATTCAGAAACTATGGAAATTGTAAAAATGGTTCTTGTTGGAAAAATCAACACGGAAATTGTTTCAAAAATTGGATTACATGGTGGTAAAAGTATTGGTATTTCTGGAAAAGATGATTTTTTAATTCAATCATCAAAAAGAGATCCTACAAAAATCAGACAGGAAAATGGTGAAATTTTAGAAGTTGATTTGGGATATGTTGGTAAAATCGACAAAATCAACAGCGATTTAGTTGATGTGTTAACACAGGAAAATTACATACCTGTTATTTCACCTATAGGAATTGATAATCAGGGCAATACTTTAAATTTAAATGCAGATACTGTTGCAGGTTCAATTGCATCTGAAATAAATGCTGAAAAATTAGTGGTTTTAACAGATGTTCCAGGTATTTTAACTGATCCTGATGATCCTGAAAGTATCATTAGAAGAATACATGTTGATGAATTAAAAGAATTAGTTAAAGATGGTATTATTACCGGAGGTATGATTCCTAAGGTTGAAACATGTATTAATGCAGTTGAAAATGGTGTTAAAACTGCACACATACTTGATGGTAGAGTTGAACACTCTATTTTATTAGAAATATTCACTAAAGATGGTATTGGAACTATGGTTCGTGAATAAGTCCAATTCCATTTCAAAATTTTTTTATATTTTAACATTTTTTACAATATCAAAACTTTTTTTAATAAATGATTTATATGAAATCTGTAAAATTAACTGATAATGAAATTAGTAGATTTATTAATTTAACTAAAAATCTTAAACATGAAAAACCACATCAATATGAGCATACTCGTATAAAAGATGGAAAAATTGTTTTTATATTATATAATTCAAAGAAGTTAGTTTACAATGATAATAAAGAATCTTTAGTTTTTTTAAATAAAATTCTTGAAGAAAAAGAATATGATGAAAACAATACATTTAATTATAATGAAGATAGTTATCAGAATTCGATAAGTATTCTTGAAAACTATAAATATACTATTGGTTCTGATGAAACTGGTAAAGGTGAATGGTATGGTCCATTAGTTATTACTGCAGTATGTACATCATATGAAGAAAATTTAAAGTTAAGAAGAATTGGTGTAACAGACAGTAAAAAATTGTCTAGAAAACAGATAATGGAATTATATAAAAAGATAGAAAAATTAAACATTTCACACGAAACCATTGTTTTAACACCATTTAGTTACAATAAGCTTTATAATAAATTTAAAAGTGAAGGAAAGAATTTAAATCATTTACTTGCATACCTACATTCAAAAGTAATAACTAAGCTTATAAGTCAAATTAATACTACTGATGTACTTGTAATCATTGATAAATTTGATTATAAAAAAATGAATGAATATCTGAATGTGAATGAAAATATAAAAATAATTCAAGAAAGTAATGGTGAAAAATTCATTCCCGTAGCAACAAGTAGTATAATTGCAAAATATCATTATGAAAAAACATTAAAAGAGATAGAAAAAAGATATAATATTAAGCTTAGAAAAATTAATCCCAAAAATATAGATAAAGAAGTTTTAGATAAAGTTGCAAAAACACATTTTAAAAATGTTAAAAAATATTTAGATTAATAAAATTATTAGGAGATTAAAAAATTGAGTAAAATAGATGTGGCTATTATAGGAGCTAGTGGTTATACTGGTGGAGAATTAATAAGATTACTTTCAAAACACAAAAATGTCAATATTAAATATGTAACTAGTCGTAAAAATGAAGGAGAATACGTTTCAGAACTTCATCCAAACCTTGAAACATTAAATCTTAAATTTTCAAATCCTGATCCCAAGGATATTGATGCTGATTTAGTATTTAGTGCCCTTCCTCATGGAGCTTCAATGAAACTCGTACCTGAATACTTAAATAATGGTTCCAGAGTTGTTGACTTAAGTGGAGATTTCAGATTTAAAGATATAAAAACATATGAAAAATGGTATCATATGGAACACTTACATCCTGAAATAGAAGCAGTATTCGGTTCACCTGAAATAAACCGTGAATTAATAAAAGACGCTAATTTAATTGCTAATCCAGGTTGTTTTGTTACAGGTGCTATTTTGTCAAGTCTTCCTATTGTTGAAAATGAATTGGTTGACAGAATTGTTTTAGACAGTAAAAGTGGAGTAAGTGGTGCTGGAGTAAATCCCTCTGCAAGTTCTCATTATCCAACCTGTGGTGATAACATTAAACCATATTCCATTTCAAACCATAGACACACACCAGAAATTAGAGAACAATTACATAACTTCGGTTCAGGAAATGTAAAAGTTTCATTCACCCCACACCTTGTACCAGTTATTCGTGGAATAATTACCACAAATCACAGTTTCCTACTAAAAGATGATGTTAGCCAAGAAGACATTTATTCATTATACCAAGATTACTATAAGGATGAACCATTTGTACAGGTTCTTAAAGACAATAAAATACCATTACTTGCAAGTGTTCGTGGTTCCAACAATTGTCAAATAGGTGGAATCTCATTAGATGACGAAGATCACTTAGTAATAGTATCTGCTATAGATAACCTTGTTAAAGGAGCTTCAGGACAAGCTGTTCAAAACATGAACATTATGTTCGGATTTGATGAATGTGAAGGATTAAGAGAAGTTGGATTATACCCATAGGTGTTAAAAATGGATTTAATTATATATTATTCTAGAACAAACAATACCAAAGAAATTTCTGAATTAATTGCTAAAGAAAAAAATGCAGAACTATTAGAAATTAAAGATAAAAAAAGTAGATCTGGTCCTACTGGTTTTATTTTAGGTGCACTGGATTCTGTTAGAGGAAAAAATACGAGTATTTCCTATGATAAAAAAGATTTAAGTTCATATGAAAACATTTATATAGGAACCCCTGTTTGGGCTTCAAAACCTACTCCTTCAATAATCAAATTTATTGAAGAAAATGATTTTAATGGAACAAACGTTACCACATTTGCTACTTTTATGGGTAGTGGTGGTGAAGCCACACTCAAATATATGAATGATACTCTTAAAAATAAAGGTGCTACCATCAAAAGTTCATTTGCTTTTAAGATGACAGGAAATGATAAAAAAGAGTTAGTTAAAGATGCATTGAAAGATGAATAATCCCCCTATTCAATTTTTTTTGATGAAAATTAAATCTATTTTTAAAAAACGAAAGATAATAAAAGGAAATTTATTATAAATAATTTATATTTTATTTTAAATTAAATACTTTTAAATAAATTTACTTTGAAATATTAGTATAGAAATATGAATCAAATTAGTGTATAATATGAAGAGTTTAGTTATTTTTTATTCAAAATCAGGTAAAACAAGACTTGTAGCACAAAGTATTAAAGAAGAAATGAAAGCACATACAAAGGAAGTAGTAGATTATACGACACATAGAACAGTTATTGATTATTTATTCACTAGTTTAATTGATTCATCAAGAATAAATCCTCAAAAGATAGAAGTTAATTACTATGATACAATATTTATAGGAACTCCTGTCTGGTTTGGAAGCATGACCCCTGCAATAAAAAAAATTATAGATAATAGCAATTTCAAAAATAAAAACATAGTTCTATTCAACACTATGAAAATTGGTGGTAACTACAATTGTCTTAAAAAAATGACAAAATTAGTGCAAAAGAGTAATGGAAATGTAATTGGAGCTTTTTCAATTAGAACAAACTGTTCTGATATAGAAATTATAAACAAAACAAAAGATACTATAAACAACTTAAATTTAAAATGATAGGGCGAATAAAATGACTTCCATAATTATATTCTCATCAAACAATAAAACAAAATTTATATCAAAGATTATCCAGGAAAAAATTGATGCAGAACTAGTCGAAATTAAGGACTTAAATAAAAAAACTGGTTTTCTGGGAAATATTAAAAACAATTATAATGCACTTCGCTCCAATAATACTGACATTTATCCTGAAAGTATTGATTTAACTAATTATGATTTAATTATTATTGGAAGTCCTTCAACATTTGGTGGAATATCACCAGCCATATCTACATTTATTGAAAAAAATGATTTTGAAAATAAAAAAATTATAATTTTTACTACCACCAATTCCAGACAGGGTTATGAAGTATTGAAAAATATGAAAAACAAACTGGAGAAAAAAAATGGAATAATTTTAAACTCATTCATTATGAGAGTTTACAACAAAAGTGAAGAAGAATTGAAACTCAACACTTTAAAAATCATTAAAGAACTGGATTTGGATTTATACTCCTAATCCCACTAAATTATCCCCCTCTTCCAAAAATAATTGCTATTTTTTAATTTCTAACGTAAAAATATTCAAAGAAGAAAATAAGTTTTTCTGAAATAATACAAAAAATTTCTTTAATATTAAATATCTCAAAAAATATAAAATAAAATATAATAAAAAATTTTAAAAATATGAAAATTTATCTAAATAAGATTTTTTTCATAAGATAACATAGGAGAACATGAGATGGTAGATGTAATCACATATATTACAAGAAAATCTCATAAGCCTTTAATCATAATTCCAGTGTTACTTATGGTTTTATCTTTACTATACCTCGGAATTTTCGGATTAAACGAAGGTGTAGACTTAAAAGGTGGTACATTAGCAACATTAGAAGTTAAAGAACCTATGTCTGAAGTAGAAATTACAAATCTGATTTCTGGAGAATTAGGTATACATGATGTAAAAACTTCCCTCTCAGGGAATACTGCAACCGTGACAATATCCGGAGATGTTGATCAAGCCGAATTTGAACAGAAGTTTTCAGATAAATTCAACACATTGAGCTTCAAAAGTGTAGGAGCACTTTTAAGTGATGCAGCTATGGGACAAATCGCATATGCATTAATATTCGCATTTGTTTTCATGGCAATTACAGTATTTTATGTATTTAGAGATCCTGTACCATCACTTGCTATTATACTTTCAGCAGTATGTAACCTTTCTATTGCAGTTGGTAGTATGTCCTTATTTGGAATACCATTATCTGTAGCTAGTGTAGGTGCATTACTGATGCTTATAGGGTATGGGGTAGACACTGATATTCTATTAACAACACGTTTACTTAAACGTAGAGAAGGAGATCTTGATGACAGAGCTGAAGATGCTTGTAAAACAGGTATCACCCTTACAATTTCAGCACTTGCTTCAATGATAGTATTATTCTTAGTCGTTAAAATATTCATACCTTCAGCTCAAGTATTGGAAGATATTTCAGCAGTTCTTATAATGGGATTACTTTCAGATTTATTATCCACATGGCTTATGAACTTAGGTATTCTTAAATGGCACATGGAAAGAGGTGGTCACAATTAACCAAGCCACCAAACAATTTATAAAACGACCAAGAACTCTATTATTACTTGCATTATTACTTATCAGTATAGTGTCCATCGGAATTTTTGGTCTACAGGAAGGTCTTGATTTAGCTGGAGGTTCAATGATACAATTACATCTTGAAGAATCAGTAGATCAGGATACAATGAACACAGTAACAGCCGTTCTTGATAAAAGGTTAAATGCATTTGGTATTAGTGATGTTCAAGTAAGACAGAGTGGTAGTCAGGATGTTATTGTTGAGATAGCAGGAGTTCAACCTGAGGAAGTAGAGCGAATTATAAGTACGCCGGGTAAATTTGAAGCAAAAATAAATAATCAGACAGCACTTACTGGTTCAGATATTAGTTCAGTTTCTGCTGCAGAAGTTACAGGAACAAGATGGAAAGTTCCATTTAGTGTTTCAACTGAAGCTGCAAATAAATTTGCAAAAGTAGCAGAAGGTCAAGCCGGTGCTGAAGTTCAAATGTACCTTGATGATAAACTGATATCTTCACCACAACTTAGTGCAGGATTAGCAAACGGTGTTGGTTCAACCGATATTGAAGTATCTGGAGGAGAACAAACAAAAGAACAGGCACAAACTCAAGCAACTGAAATACATACAGTATTGGAGTCTGGTGCATTACCTGTAAAATTATCAATTAGTGGAGTAAACAGTGTATCATCAGAATTAGGTTCACAATTCGAAATTGGTTCATTAATAGCAGGTATACTTGCATTACTAGCAATAGTAGTTATTGTATCTGTGAAATATAAATCACCTTCACTTGTACTTCCAATTGTTGTAACAAGTTTATCAGAACTTGTACTCATCCTTGGATTTGCATCATTAATCCATTGGAACTTAGACTTATCTGCAATTGCGGGTATGATTGCAACAATAGGTACTGGTGTAGACGACCAGATTGTGATGACTGATGAAGTTCTTGCAAGACGTGACAGAAGTGACCGTAAAAACATTGTTAAAACAAGAATCAAAGATGCTTTCTTCATAGTATATGCATCCGCAGGTACACTTATTGCAGCAATGTTACCATTAGCATACATCGGATTTGCTAGAGGTGCAACTGGTATCGGTATGCTTACTGGTTTTGCAGTAACTACCGTTGTAGGGGTACTTATAGGTATTTTCATCACAAGACCTGTATTTGCTGATTATATGGAAACATTCCTTGTAAAAAATCCTAGAGAACAAATCAATATCAGCAAATCATCCAGTTCAAAACCTAAAAAGAACAAAAAGAAAGGAAGAAAAACAATCGCTCGTGAAGAAGCTGAAAAAGCTAAAAAACGATGATTTTCCTTTTTTATTTTTTTTATAATTATTTACTATAAAAATTATTATAAACTTTTTTTAAATTAGCTCTTCAAAAAAATAAATATTAAAAAATACTAATTTTATATTATGATAAATAAAGATCATCCACGATATCAATCATTACTTTACAGAGAAAAAATTGTTGAAGCTCATAAAAATGGCATATTAGCTGATTCAGGTATGATAGCTCATGGTAGAGGTGAAACCTTTGACTATCTTATCGGAGAAAAAACTACTGAAAATTCTAAAAATACAATTGACATTGCAGCTTGTTACTTTTTAACTAGAAAACGACCAGTTTTATCAGTAAATGGTAATACAACAGCATTAGTATCTGAAGACATAGCGGAATTATCAAAAATATTAGATATTCCCGTTGAAATTAATTTATACTACAGAACACCTGAAAGAATAAAAAACATTGAAGCAGTTTATAAAAAATTAGGTGTTAAAGAGATATTAGGTACTGATGAAGATGATTTTATAGATACCCCTGATTTAAATGGTCCTAGAAGTCCTGTAAGTATAGAAGGTATTAACAAGGCAGATTTAATATTTATACCTTTGGAAGATGGAGATAGAGCTGAAAAATTAGCTGCACTTAATAAAGATATTGTAAATGTAGATCTTAATCCTTTATCCAGAACAGCAGTAACTTCTACAGTTACAATAGTTGACAATATCGTTAGAGTAATGCCTCTTTTAATTGAGTATGTAAATAAAAATTCCAATTATGATAAAGACCTACTTCTCAAAAAAATAGAAAACTTTGATAATAGACAAAATTTAGATAATGCTATTCAAGATATTTTAAAAAGGTTTGAATAAAAAAAGATACAAATATTACAATAATTAATAAATAAGGAGATAATATTTTGAAGGTTTTTGGTGTTACGGGTCTTCCAGGTTCAGGAAAAAGTATTATTTCACGAATAGCAAAAAAAGAAGGCATATACACTGTGAGTATGGGTGATGTTATTCGTAAAGAAGCTGAAAAACAGAATTGTACTACCGGAGAAGCTGCTGTAAATCTGAGAAAGAAATACGGGAATAATGTTGTGGCTGATAGATGCATTCAGGAGATATTTAACCATTCAAGAAACAGACACAACAATAAGCATATGGTTAAAAAAATTTATAACTCCAATAACAAATACCAATCACCAAAAAAATATAGGAAAATTGAACAGGATGTTTACATCATAGAAGGTATACGTAGTCCATATGAAGTTCAATACTTCAGAAGACGTTTTAAAAACTTCAAAATTATAGCAATACATGCAAACCCTAAAGAAAGATTCAATAGACTTATAAGACGAAAAAGAGACGATGATTCAACAGATTACAAAATATTCAGAGAAAGAGATGAACGTGAATTAAGATTCGGAATTGGAAATGTTATTGCTCAAGCCGATTACATGCTCATTAATGAAGGACATATTCAAAAATTTAAAAATAGTGTAAGAGTACTGATTCAAAATGAAATCAAACCAAGAAATAATAAAAAACACCCAAATAAAATTAAAAACAAAACTAAACCAAACAGAAAGCCAAACCAAGGTAGAAAACAGTATACGAAATATAATGGGCGAAAAGATTATAATAAAAAAAAGCGAAGATGATTATTTAATTGTTGAAGATGATTTATCATCTTTATCTCTTATAAATCATCTAATTATTAAAAATGAATTTGAAGAACTTACTAAAAATATTTTAGAAAAAAATAAAACTGAATCAACAATTAATTTTTTCATAAATAAACAAGCAGCTTACAATAATAATTTTCACATATTGGATGAAGACATGTCTCCTTTAGGAGATATTGAAATTATTATAAAAACAGATAGTCCTGAAGAAGTAATTGAATGGATTACTTCTTAAAACTATTCATCTAAACTGTAATCATATTTTTCTTCAAGATGGGCTTTTTTGATATCGTATGTTCCATGATCAAAATGCCAGTTGATATCTGCTTCATCTATTATTATTTTTCTATCATAAAATGGAGCATCTAAAACTAATGTTTCTGCTTCCCCACCTTCAAAAGCTGGATGAATTCCATATTTTTCACTTAATTTTACTATTTCTGAAAAATTTTCATTAGTAATAGTTTTACCTAACCAGTCTTCTGTTAATCCATATGCTGAAACACTAGTCAGTATTACTTCAAATCCCAAGTCTATAATTTCTTTCATATACTCTTTTGGGTTTCTGTGCCATAATGGTGCTACTGATATTAATCCTAATTTTTCACAGATATTATCTATTCTAGATTTTTGATAAACTGATTCCAATGCACCGGAATAAACTGCTTCGACTCCCTTATCTTTAAGTCGTTCTAGTGTACGTTCCAAATCAACCAGTTCTTCTTCTTTAACACCATCAGTCAGTACATCAATTGAAGGTATTTCCATAGCTGCAGAACAATAGTCAACCATGTGAATATCAGGTACATGAAACATATATGATTCATCGTTACGGGAAACCATTGCTAGTAATGCATATATTTCATCACCATTTTTTAAAGATTCATAAACTGCCATGGTACTATCTTTACCACCAGAATATAATATTACTGATTTCATAAAAAAAATAACTCCTTAAAAAATAAATTAAATAAAAAAAAATGTATAGAAAGTGGATTGAAAAATTAATTTCTTTTTCTAGGTCTAAATCTAGGAGTTCCACGTTTTTTAGACTTATTTTCTTCGTTCCTACTTTCTTTTTTCTCTTCTGATTTTGTATCTTTTTTAGATGAACGATTAAAGAATGAAAATCTTTTTTTAGGTTTTTCTTTTTTTGTTGTTTTTAATTCATCATCAGAATTAAAATCATCAACTGTTAACTGTTTAAAATGTTTGTTAGAACCTATATTCTGTTTTGGACTTTCATCAAATGATTCATCAAATATATCAATAGAACTGGATCTTCTTCTCCTGTTTCTTCTTGGAGAACCTTTTGTTTCAGTTCCAGGAACAACTTTTCTTTTGATTTTTTCCCTTTCTGAAGGTTTTTTCTTTCTTTTCTTTCTGAAATTATTTACAAATGTTACTAATGCATCTAAGAAGAAACCAGCTATAGCAACAATTACTCCTAAAATACCTGATGCCAATATTATATTTGTTCCACTTGGCATAAATTGACTAAAGAAAGCATTCTGTGTTTCAGTAGGACCCGTAACATTTAGTACAACAACATCATTTTCTGATATTTTAGCCAGTATTTTTGTAATGTTGTTTGCTTGAACAGTTGCATTTGCATTCATTGCAGTATACCTGAGATGAGTATAAGTTTCATGACTAAATGTATTATAAATACTGTTTAAAACTTCCTGAGGATCACCATCTTCTGATATTACAACGATAAAAGTTTTGTTATCCTGTTCAATGACGTTAGAAATTTGTTTATTACTGTTATTTAATGCTCTCATAATTAAACGCTTTTCAGTATTCGAATCAAAATCTTCATCGATTTTGATAGTTATACCCTCATAATCTATTCGTTCAACCCCGTTTATTGAGGAAATATTTTGTATAATATTTGTTAAATTCCCATTTGTAGATAAATCCAGTTCTATTACATCAGTACCATCAACACTTTCTTCTACTATTGTCCTAGTAAAATCAGGAATGTCATCCATAATTGGAGTTAATAAGAATGCACCTGCAGCTAATCCCACTATTAAACCTAATAGAATAACTGAAACAAGATTCTTTTTACCAATATATGGAGTTAATAAAGATGTTGAAAATACAAATAACATAGCTAGAACAAATAAAACTATCATTATAATGATTGTCAATGCATCCATAATTAATCCACTCTCTAATATATGATTTCAAATGAAATCCTAATTAATTTTTCAATATTATAATATATTTTGTTAACAATCCTATTTGTATTTAATCATAAAAGCATCAAATATAATTTAACCTTTTAGTCAATAATATTTCATACATATACTAAACAAAGGTTATTATAAAAGTTGTTATAAACCTAAATATATAAAACAAAAATTAAACACAAGAGGTTCTACAATGAAAGATTTATTAAAAAGATTATCAGAAGCATGTGGTATCTCCGGATTTGAAGATGAAATACGTGAAATACTTAAAGAAGAACTAAAAGACTGCGTAGATGAAATGGAAACCGACATTATGGGTAACCTTATCACAACACACAAAGGTAAAGAAGGAAAACCTAGTGTAATGTTAGCTTCCCACATGGATGAAATCGGATTAATGGTAAATTTCATTGATGATGATGGATTTTTAAGATTCGTTAAAATTGGTGGAATTAATGATCAAATGTTACTTAACCAAAAAGTTTACGTACAAGGAGTAAACGGAGAAGTACCGGGTATCATAGGTTCAAAACCACCTCACATTACAAGTGCTGAAGAAGCAAAAAAAATCGTATCATACAAAGACATGTTCATAGACATAGGTGCTAAAGATAAAGAACAAGCAGAATCTTTAGTATCAATCGGAGATGCAATTGTATTCCACACAGACTTTGAAGAATGTTTAAATGACTTGGTAATGGGTAAAGCACTGGACAACCGTGTAGGTTGTGCAATAATGGCAAAAGTTATGCAACAATTAGATACAGATGCTACAGTATACGGTGTTGGAACTGTACAGGAAGAAGTTGGACTTAAAGGAGCTAAAACATCAGCATTTAAATTAAACCCAGACATGGCAATAGCATTAGATGTAACAATTGCCGGTGACCATCCTGGAGTAAAACCAGAAGACGCATCTGTAAAAGCAGGTGCAGGGCCAGTTATATCATTTACTGATGCTAGCGGAAGAGGATTAATTACACATCCTATGATGAAAAAATTATTAGTTGAAGCTGCTGAAGCTGCTGGAATTGATTATCAAGTTGAAGTTGGTGACGGTGGAACAACCGATGCTACAGCTATTCATTTAACACGTGAAGGAATTGCTACTGCTACTTTATCCGCAGGTTCAAGATATATACACACACCTATAAGTGTTGTAAACATCAAAGATATGGAAGATACTGTAAAACTTATCTTAGAATTCCTAAAACGTTTATAAGTGATTTTCACTTATATTATTTTTTTCAACTCCAAAAAAATAGTGCTATTTCTTTAAATAATTAATTTATTTGTGTTTTAAATAAAATTGATAAAAAAAAATAAAAAAAGTTTTAATTAGAAAATGATTGAGTATTTACTCCACCAAGTCTAATATTATTGTTAACTACTAATTTGTTGTCTGAAGAGTCAAACTCATTACCCTTATATTCTACATCAGAAATTTGTTGATAATCTCCGGAGTTTATTCCACCTACATCAATGTTAGAGAATATGTCTGCTATAGGTCTGTTTAATTGAAGATTTAATCCACCTATTTGAATTTCAGAGTTTACAGTTGTTAAACCATTAGGTTCTCCTATAATATTTAATCCACCAGTGGTTATCACTGTGTTTAAAGTGTTTAGACTACCTCCATTAAACCTTAAATTTACTCCACCCAAAGTAGTATTTATGTTCATTTGATCTACAGATGCATTATTGTTAAGATTTGCTTCAAATCCTCCAGCGATAAAATTACCACTAATATTATAGTCATATTTATTGCTTAAGAAAATCGTGTTATCTGAAGAGTTAGAATGAACTGTTACATCTAAATGATCTCCACTTTGATTAGTAGTTACATTTGTAGTGGCATTATCTTCATCTTTTGAAGTAATATTATAAACAGTTGTCAGATTATCCGTAAATTCAATATTTACTCCACCAGTTTTTTGATCTATAACCAGATTAACTGTTGAAATATTACCATCATCAGTCTGATTTAAATCACTTTCATCAAGAATTGATTGAGTTTCAACATAATTAGTATCATTATCTATGACTTTATTTACTGTGGCATATCCTACTACTGCAATAGATAATATCAATGCAATAATAATCAGAATACCTAATATTTTACTGCTATCCATTTATATCAACCCTCCAATAAACACAATTACAATAAGTATTATTAATGGTATACCTAGTGTTGATAAAAATGCTTTTGAATATCCTAAATTATGTTCTTCACTGATAGCTATAACTTCTATAACCATTTTCCATAAGCATACTAAGAATATTAATGGAATAATCACAGCAAAACCAAGGGTTGCTAAAGCAATTCCTATAATCAATAAAACATTTAATACACTTGAATAACTCATTAAATTAAATGTATTCATAAATGTACCTGAACCACCTAAAAGTCTTGCAAAAATATATGCAAAAAGTGAATGAATAAACTTATGTAATAATGGTAAAATTAAGGATGCAACCAAAAGTATTCCTGTAATTAAAATATCTCCTGTAGCTATTCCCAAAACAAATGCTAACATAAGACTATAAAAAATCAAGGAAATAATTCCATTTTTATCATCACCATCTGTTTTAAGATAAAATAAATCATCAGGATTAGTAAAAACTTTTGCACTTTCCGTGAAGAACTCCAAAATTTTTGCCGTCATGTATAAAAATTTGATATAAATCATATAAATAATTTAATAAATAATAATATGAAATTTAATCAACAGATTGCTCCTAAAAATTATAAACCTTTTAATGATATTTTAGATTATTATTCCTAATCATCACATATAATTCACCTTTTTTCAACAATGAATTTATTATGTATTAAAACAAGATATATTATAAATTTTATGGAGATATGATTTTATGAAAGCTGTTTCAGTAATTGCAAGCCCAAGAAAAAATGGTAATTGCAGTCAAATTGTCAAATATATTACGGAAGGATTGAACGAAAAAAAAGTATCTAATAAAATATATTTCATTGATGATTTAGACATTAGTCCATGTCAGGCTTGTAAAGTTTGTAAAAATATGGAACAAAAAACAAAATGTGTAATCAAAGATGATTTTATAAAGATTATGGATGAAGTTGAAAAATCAGATATTTTTATATTTGCAGCTCCGAATTATTTTGGTGAAATTAATGCACAAGGACATATTTTTATTAACAGATTTTATTCAATGACCAAAACAACACTTAATCAATTGAAAAATAATCCAAAATGTGTAATAATACACACTTATGGAGCAAAAGATGGCCATTATAATGAATACATTAATAGACGTTCACGAGTATTTGAATCAATTGGATGTGATGTCATAGAAATACTAAGTATTGGTAAAAACAAACCTAATTCTGGAAATTGTGATGAATTGATTGAATATTTAAAATCTTTGGGAAAAAAGTTGTGTGAATAATTAAAACCTATTAATCAATTTCCAACAGTTCCTTATAACCTTCTTTCATCCTATTTTGGAAATCATCTATTTTATCATAGTCACAGTCTAAGACATCTATACCGTATAAAACTAAATTATATATAATAACATTTAATTTCTTACCTTTTTGAGTTAAAAAATATTCTGTATTGCTTCTGGATTTATTATCATGAATGATTTTTTTAATTAAACCATTTTCTTCCATAAATTTAAGGGTATCTGATAGAACTGCATTACTTAAATTATTTTTATTTTCTTTAAATTCATTGAAATGTTTTTTACCAACAAACATATCCCTAATAATTGCAATAACCCATTTTCGCCCAATCAAATTTAATGTAGAATCAATAGGACAATCAGGTCCACCCCATATCTCAAAAATTTCTTCATATTTTTCCATATATTTAAATTTATCTGTTAAAATAATAATAATTTAAAGTCAGTTGAAACTTACCGGTAACAATAAAAATACAATAAATACTTAAATAATTAGTTAACAAGTTTTAAATATATATTAAAAATTATAGGGAGGAATCACAATAACAAAAAATCCAGAAGATGTACTTCAGGAAGTTTTAGATACTCTTACACCTTTAAGAGGAGTTCAGAGTGTAGGTGTATTAAACGATGAAGTACGTAAACATATTTTAGAAATTGAAATGGAAAAAACTGGAGAACTTATTCCTGTGATTAATGTAGGAGTTCATGAATGTTTAAATAGAGAATATACTGTTGCAATAATTAAAACAGCAACATTCAGACCACCTCCAACACCTACCGTTCAATTAATGGACAATAAAGGAAATATTCTTGGGGAAGAAATTGTAAGTGTGGAACAAAAGAAAAAACACGAAGAAGAAGGAAATACTACTTTTGTAACACCAGACTTTGTATTAACAGTAGACCCACGAGATATACAGAAAACTTTGACAACAGACTATTTAGAAAAAAACAAAGCAAAACAGGCATTTATTTTACCTCCAGTTCAATTTATTGAAGTTGAAGAGTTAGAAGATACATGTGATGTAGTTTCAAGTAGTCCTGACCCATTAGCAGATTTATATCTAAAAGAATACTTTAATTTTGAAGATGACGCTAAGTTAGCTTCTATTTTAGTAGGTTTTAATGTTAAAAAGGATTAAATAGTGCTTTTAGAGGTGATATCATGAGTATTAAATCAGAACTTATTGATTTATTAAAAACAGATGAATCAGTTATAATTGCAGCCCCAATGTCTGATGAGATGAAAAAAAGAGTTTTAGAATATGAAATGAAACGACTGGAAGAATTAATACCCTTTGTAAATAAAGGAATGGAAGAAGCTTTTGAAGAAGAAGATACCATAGTATTAATATTAGATAACACGATAAAAAATGATAGAATAGAAAATTCTTACAAAGAACAGGACACTGGTTTTACTCTTAGAAACGAATCAGGACAAATAATTGGTGAAACAATAATGGATGAAGAAGAACTTGAAGAATTAAGAGAAGATCCGAATGTTTTCTTCTTATCAGATAATTTTGTTACTTATAGTAATCTCACAAAACCGGGTGAAAAACAATTCTTTGTTATGAGTTCAACAAACAGTAATTTTTTCACACACACAAATCCTGAAGAACTTGTTGAGAGTTTAACCGTAGCTATTCCTTCAACAGAAACTGATCATTATATAAAAGATTGTTTTGATATACCACATGATACACCAATTGGAACTTTAATTATAGGATTTACAGAATAGGTGATAATATGTCCCTTGTGGATTATATTGATTCATTATGTGATGTTTATGGTATAGCTGATTTTTCAAAAAATGAAGAAGAACTTATTGAAGTATATGGAGAAGATATTTGTAAATATCCCTACGCAATAGCTATAGGCCATAAGATGTTAGAAGAGATAATTGAGAACATTCCTTTAACATATAATGATGATGAACTAGCAAAAGAGTACCTTGATGAATATTTTAATTCACATCAAAGAGTTTCCAAGATTGCTCATAAAATAGTCAAATATATTGAAAAGGAAGGTTTTTCTGCTATTGTATTGGATGTTTCAGGTAATTCAGAAGAACTAAATCTTAAAAAACCTTTCAGTAATAAAACCAGTGCTAATCTTTCAGGTATTGGGTGGTTAGGTAAAAACAATCTTTTAACCACCAAAGAATATGGCCCTAGGCTCACTTGGGCAACAATACTGACAGATGCACCTTTAGCAGAATTTGCCGGAAGTCCTATGAAATCATTATGTGGTGATTGTGAAATTTGTGTTAAAGCATGCCCCGGAAAAGCAATTGTCAATTTACCGGATCCAAGCAAATCGTATAGTCCTCAAAAATGTGGTGACTATTTAATGGAACGTAAATCCAGTGGCCATCCTGTTGCATGTGGAATGTGTCTCTACATTTGTCCATTTGGAAATGAAAAATCTCGTAAAGTGTATGATAGTTTATAAAAAACTAATAAACTACTGAAAAAATATATTTTTTAATTTTATTTTTATTTTTTTTAATTATTATTATTTAAAATATTATGATATTATGTTTAATTTGGAGAATTTAAAATGAAATGTATTACATTAATAACATCCTCAAATCGTAATGGCTTTACAAAACAGATTGTTGACCGATTAACTATAGGTATTGAAGATAATGGAGGAAGTAACGAAGTTCTTTTTATGAACGATTTTGATATTAAATATTGTCTTGGATGTAGAAAATGTGAAGAAGGAAATGGTTGCATATTAGATGACGATTTTAATGAAATAATTGAAAAAATTAGAGGTGCAGACTATTTTATATTTACTGCTCCAATCTTCTGGAATGACATAGCAGGACATTCTAAAGTATTTTTAGACAGATTAAATTCATTAGGTTATAATCCTGATTTAATGATAGATGAAATAAAATGTTTGTTGATGATAACACATGTTTCTAAAAATATAAACAAATTTGTTATTGAAAATACACACAGATGTCTTGCATCAGGTAATTTTAAAGTCAACAAAATATTGGACATAGGTAATTTAATGGATAACAGAAAGTTAGACGAATATGAATTAGAAGATTATGAAGATATTGGATATGAACTAGAAGAATACGAAATCATACCACATAAGTTAGATTTAGAATCTGCTACCCTCTAATCATTTCCTTTTTTATTATTTTTATCATTTTCTAATGTTTCAAATATTGTTAAAGCTAATTTTTCACTTATTCCATCTACTTTTGCTATTTCTTCAGGACTTGCTTCATATATAGCATCCAAATTATCAAAATAGGCCAGTAATGCCTGTTTTCTTTTTTTACCAACACCCGGTATTTCATCAAGTATTGATTTTGTAAAAGCTTTACCTCTAAGATGTCTGTGGAATGTAATTGCAAACCTATGAGATTCATCTCTCACGTACTGTAAAAGATGCAATGCAGTAGATTTTCTAGGAAGTATAATTGGATCACTTCTTCCAGGAACATATAATTCTTCAAATTTTTTTGCCAGACCTACAAGAGGAACATCAGTAATATTCAATTCATTGAATACTTCAACAGCCATACCTAATTGTCCTTTACCACCATCAATTAACACTAAATCAGGTTTTATAAACATGGAATCATTAGGATTTTTATCTTTTGAATAGCTTGGAGAAATTCTTGAATATCTTCTTGTCAAAACTTCTTTCATCATTGCAAAATCGTTAGGACCTGGAGTTGCCATTTTAAATTTTCTATACATTTTTTTAGCTGGCTTTGCATTTTCGAATACAACCATTGATGCTACTGCATGTATTCCTGAAATGTTAGAAATATCGAATGCTTCTATATGATAAGGTAATTTCGGCAAATTAAGATATTGTTCCAAAGTCAGTAATGGATTTTCTTCTTCTTTAGTATTTTCAGTTAAACTTATATGAGCATTTTTCTTTGCTATTTTAATTAATGTTAAATAATGACCATCTTCAGCTATTTTAATCTTTATTTTATGATTCTGTTTTTCCTCCAGCCATTCTTTAATAATTTCCTCATCATTTATTTTATCTTCAAGAATTATTTCATCAGGTGCCGGTGCTGTAGAATAATATTGCTTAATAAATTCTGTTAGTATTTCAGTATCTGTGAATCCATCAATCTGTTTTAGTACCAAATCATCTTTCTTATTTGTTTTACCGTTTCTTACGGATATTATTACTACTGCTGCTTCAGAATCATTATGATCTATTCCAATTATATCCTGATCAACTTCTTTTGTTGGTTGAATACTTTGTTTTTCAAGAGTAATTTTTATTGTATTTATTTGATCTCTAAGTAATGCTGCTTTCTCAAATTCCATATTTTTTGAGCATTTTTTCATTTCACGTTCCAATTGCTTTATGATTGTCTTATATTTTCCCTGTAATAATAGTTTAGCTCGTTTAATATTTTTGTTATAATCCTCTAGGGATATGTTATTTATACATGGAGCTGAGCACTGTTTAATCTGATAATTTAAACATGGTCCGTCCATATGTTTACATGTTCTGATTTTAAAATTTTTATTTAAAAAATCTATAAATCCTCTTGCATTTGTTGCATCAGTATAAGGCCCATAATATGATGCCCCATCATTATTTAATCGGCGGGTTATATGAATTCTAGGAAATTCTTCATTGGTGATTTTTATATAAGGATACTGTTTTCCATCTTTTAAACTTATGTTATAATGAGGTTGATGCTTTTTTATCAAATTTGCTTCAAGAATTAATGCTTCTTTCTCCGTGTTAGTCAAGATATATTCCAAATATGCAAAATGTTTCATTAAAACTTGAGTTTTTGGTCTATCTAATTTATCTTCATCCCTGAAATAACTTTGAACCCTATTTTTTAGTTTTTTAGCCTTACCCACATATATTATTTCATCATCACTATTGTGCATGATGTATACTCCAGGTTTTTGAGGTAGTTCTTCAGGACTTGTAATTTTCATAGACATTATAACACCAATTAACTAGTTTATTAGATTATTTTCTTATTAAATCTTTCCAAAAAGGATATTTTTTAACGAAACCTTGTACTTCCTCCACCATAAAATCGTAATATTCAGTTAAACCCTTATTATAAGCTTCTTGTCTTTTAATTCTTTGTTTTTCTCTTTCGGGAGCTAATTTTTCAGCAATCTCTTCTTCTTTCTTGGGAGAATATAAAATTTTATATCGTGCATTTATTCCGTTTAATGTGTAATATGTGATATCATTGAATATATCTGGTAACAATACTTCTTCATTCATGGTTAAAGTATATATTTCTTCAAAATGTTTGCAAAAGTATACAAGATTTACACTTGGATTTAATATTTCCATGTAATGTTCATCCAATTTAATAATTTCTCTTGCATCCCAATCAATCATATTTTCACATCAGAATATTCTATATTGATTTTTGTTTTTGAATGTAAAAATATCTTATTAAAAGTTAATTTAATATACTAAAAAATTATTAATTCAAATGTGATATTCATAAATAATATTATCAATGACTTTTTAGAAATATAATGTTATTATGTCTAAATTCAATTTACATTCTGATTATAAACCATTTGGTGACCAGCCTAAAGCTATCAAATCATTGGTAGAACACTTTAAAAAGGGAGATAAAGAACAGACCTTAGAAGGTGTTACTGGTTCAGGAAAAACATTCACAATGGCAAATGTTATAGAACAATTGGATAAACCAACTCTTGTTATGAGCCATAACAAAACATTAGCTTCACAATTATATGAAGAATTTAAAGAATTTTTTCCTGACAATGCCGTTGAATACTTTGTCAGCTATTATGATTTTTATCAGCCAGAAGCTTATGTTGCACAGACAGACACATTCATTGACAAAGAATCTGCAGTAAATGAAGAAATTGATAGACTTAGACACTCTGCAACACAATCTTTATTAACCAGAGATGATGTGATAGTTGTAAGCAGTGTATCCTGTATTTATGGTATCGGGTCTCCAGAAGATTATGCTGAATTTACATTACAACTGGAAAGTGAGCAGATAATTACTAGAGAAGAAATTCTTAAAAGTCTAGTTGAAATGCAATATTCAAGAAATGATATTGAATTTGATAGGGGAAAATTTAGAGTTCATGGGGATGTAATTGAAATATTTCCTATAAATGCAAATTATTCACTTCGTATTGAAATGTGGGGTGATGAAATAGATTGTATTTATAAAACTGACCCGTTAACTAACAATATTATAGAGGAAATTCGTAAAGTAATTATTTTCCCTGCCAAACACTTCGTAATTGCCCGTGAAAAGCAAGACATTGCTATGCAAAATATTAGAGATGAACTAGCTGAACGTGTTGCAACATTCAAGGCAACAGGAAAATACGTTGAAGCACAGCGTATAGAACAGAGAACAAATTTTGACTTGGAAATGATTCAGGAAATAGGTTATTGTTCAGGTATAGAAAATTATTCCATGCATATGAATGGAAGAAAGTGGGGCGAAACTCCTTATTCCTTGCTGAAATATTTCCCAGAGGATTATCTTACAATTATAGATGAATCACATGTTACAGTTCCACAAATCAGAGGAATGTATGAAGGAGACAGAGCACGTAAAGAAACATTAGTCCAATATGGATTCAGATTACCAAGTGCTAAAGAAAATAGACCTTTACGTTTTGATGAGTTTTTAAAAGCTCAAAACCAAGTATTATACGTTTCTGCAACACCTGCTTCTTTTGAATTAGGAAGAAGTAAAAACAAGGTTGAGCAAATTATTAGACCTACTGGATTAGTTGATCCAAAACCTATTATAAGACCAGTAAAAAATCAGGTTGATGATCTTCTTGGTGAAATCAGAAAACGTGTTGAAAAAGACCAGAGAATTCTTGTTACAGCACTTACTAAAAAAATGGCTGAAGATTTAACAGATTATTATATTAAAATGAATGTTAAATGCAGATATTTACATTCTGAAATAACAACACTTGAAAGAACAGAAATTATTGATGATTTAAGAAGAGGAGAATTTGATTGTCTTGTTGGTGTAAACCTTTTAAGAGAAGGTCTTGACTTACCCGAAGTTTCATTAGTAGCAATACTGGACGCTGATAAAGAGGGTTTTCTACGTTCTCAAACGTCATTGATACAAACTATAGGTAGAGCTGCACGTAATGTTGATGGTGAAGTAATTCTTTATGCTGACAATATTACAGACTCTGTAAGAAATGCTGTAAACATAACTGAACGTAGAAGGAAAATACAACTTGCATACAACAAGGATCATAATATCACACCTAGAAATGTTGTTCGTAAACTTAAAGATAAAAAGATTGAAAATAAAGTCGAAGATATACAGGAAATTGATAATGTAACTATCGAAGAAGTAGATTTACTAATTGAAGAACTTGAAAATGAAATGAAAGAAGCTGCACAAAAATTAGACTTTGAAAGAGCTGCTAAATTAAGAGATAGAATAATGGAATTAAAAGAGGAATAAATATGGAAAGCAAAGAAGAAATACGAAATAAAGCTATTCAAGATAGAAAAATTATCATTAAAGGAGCAAAAGAACACAACCTCCAAAATGTTGATATAACAATTCCACGGAATCAATTTATAGTAATCACAGGACTCAGTGGTTCTGGAAAGTCTTCATTAGCATTTGATACAATTTATGCTGAAGGTCAAAGAAGATATGTCGAATCATTATCTGCATATGCAAGACAATTTTTAGGACAAATGGAAAAACCGGAAGTGGATTATATTGAAGGATTATCCCCAGCAATATCCATTGACCAAAAAACAACAAGAGTAAATCCACGTTCTACTGTAGGTACTGTTACGGAAATTTATGACTATTTAAGATTATTATATGCAAGAATAGGTGTTGCTCACTGTTACAACTGTGGAAAAGAAATTTCCCAACAAACTCCAGGACAAATAGCAGAAGCAATTATTGATGAAAATGAACATGAAAAAATCTTAATATTAGCCCCTGTTATTAAAGGTAGAAAAGGACAGCATTTAAAAGTATTTGAATCATACAAAGAAAAAGGATTTGTAAGAGTAAGAGTTGATGGTGAAATATTATCATTAGATAATGAAATTAAACTTAATAAAAACAATAAACACAGTATAGAAATTGTTGTAGATAGACTTAAAGTAGCAAACAATGAAAATTTTAGAAAAAGATTAGTTGAATCTGTAGAAACAGCACTTGAAATTGGTGAAGGTCTTGTTACTATTGCAAACAATAATCCTGAAATTGCAGACCAGTATTATAGTGAAGCTCTAGCATGTCCTGATTGTGGAATTAATTTTACAGAAATAAGTCCAAGAATGTTTTCATTTAACAATCCACAAGCAGCATGCCCTAGTTGTAATGGTATAGGCAGTACACTGGAAGCAGACCCTGAATTAATAGTTCCTGATAAAACATTATCTTTACGTCAAGGAGCTATAAAACCATGGAGTAATTCTCAAAGAACCGATGGATACTACAATAAAATGTTACAGGGCGTTGCAAAACATTATGGTATCGATTTAGATGCCCCATTTAATACAATTGCTAAAGAACATCAGGACATTATTCTTTATGGTAGTGGAAACGAAAAAATATCATTTACATTTGGTAATGGAAGAACTACACGAGAAGTTGAAAAACCTTTTGAAGGTGTAGTTCCATACATGAAAAGATTATTCATTGAAACAAGTTCCAGGTATAGAAGAAAAGCTGCACGTACTTACATGACATTAAACGATTGTCCTGAATGTCATGGAGACAGATTAAAACCAGAAATGTTGGCTGTGACAGTAGGTGATATAAATATAGCCGATTTAACAAAATTATCACTCAGTAAAAGTAGAGAATTCTTTGAAAACTTAGAACTTACACCAAGACAAGAATTTATTGGGAAAGAAATATTAAAAGAAATAAAAGAAAGGTTGGAATTCTTAAATGATGTCGGTTTAGATTATCTTACATTAGCACGTTCTTCAGGAACATTATCCGGAGGAGAAGCTCAAAGAATTAGACTGGCAACTCAAATCGGAAGTAGACTTGTTGGAGTCTTATATGTTTTAGATGAACCAAGTATTGGTTTACATCAGAGAGACAATATGAAACTTATTGAAACTCTTAAACATTTACGTGATATAGGAAATACATTAATCGTTGTTGAACACGACGAAGAAACAATCCTTGAAGCAGATCATGTTATTGATATAGGCCCAGGTGCCGGTGAGCATGGTGGAATGTTAACTGCACAGGGAACTCCGGAAGACATTAAAAACAATAAAAATTCATTAACTGGCCAATATTTATCAGGTATCAAAGAAATTCCAGTACCAAGTAAAAGACAGGAAGGTAATGGTAAATATATTACAGTTTTCGGAGCTCAGGAAAACAATCTTAAAAATATTGATGTTAAATTCCCATTGGGTAAGTTTATATGTGTTACAGGAGTATCCGGTTCTGGAAAGAGTACTCTTGTAAATGAAATATTATACCATGGCATAGATGAGTTACTGACAAACAAACATAAACACAAAATTGGAAAACACGACAGAATTGAAGGTGTAGAAAATATTGATAAAATAATTGTTATTGACCAATCTCCTATTGGAAGAACTCCACGTTCAAATCCTGCAACATACATCGGATTATTCACATATATAAGAGAATTGTTTGCACAAACTGCAGAATCAAAACAAAGAGGATATAAACCAGGACGATTCAGTTTCAATGTTAAAGGTGGACGATGCGAAGCATGTAGTGGAGATGGAATTGTACAAATAGAAATGCACTTTTTAGCAGATGTTTATGTCCCATGTGAAGTTTGTGAAGGTAAACGTTACAACAGAGAAACTTTGGACATCAGATATAAAGGAAAAAATATCAATGACGTTTTAGAGATGACCAGTGAAGAAGCTTTAGAATTCTTTGAAAACATTCCTAAAATAAAAAGAAAATTACAAACTCTGGTTGACGTAGGATTAGGTTACGTAAAACTTGGACAGCCTGCAACAACATTATCAGGAGGAGAAGCTCAAAGAGTTAAATTAGCAAAAGAATTAAGCAGACAAAGTACATCAAATACTTTATACATATTGGATGAACCTACAACAGGATTACACTTCGATGATATCAACAGATTACTGGATGTATTAATTAAATTAAGAAATCAGGGAAATACTTTAGTAATAATCGAACATAATTTAGATGTAATAAAAACCGCAGACCACATTATAGATTTAGGTCCAGAAGGTGGAGATAAAGGTGGAAATATAGTTGCAGAAGGAACACCTGAAGAAGTATCTAAAACAAAATCATATACAGGTATTTACTTAAAACCTATGCTAAAATAAGGATTTTAAAATTATAAATCCAAGCTATTTCAACAATACTTTAACGGCATGTTTATTTCTATAAAATTGTAATATTTTTTTAAAAATAAAAAAATATATATACTTTTCTTAGTAAATAAACACATAGATAATATTTTTTAGCAATATTATACATCTGAAAAATTTAGTTGGAGATATAATGAAATTACAATTTTTGGGAACCGGAGGCGGTCGTTTTGCTACTATCAGTCAAAAAAGAATGACTGGTGGTTTTAGAATAGACGGCATTGGTGGTAAAAATATCCATGTAGACCCTGGACCAGGTGCTTTAGTAAGAAGTCACCAATTCGGTTTAAACCCAAGAAAAGTTAACCTGTTACTTATCAGTCACTGTCATACAGACCATTATAATGATGCCGAAATTATGATAGAAGCCATGACACAGGGAATGACAAAAAGGACAGGACATATTATTGGAAGTGAAAGTGTAATTAATGGGAATGGGGAGATAGGTCCCGGTATTTCAAAATATCATAAAACAAAATCAAAGATATCTACATTACACCCAGGAGAAATTATCAAAAGTGATAAAGTTAGTGTAAAAGGTACTGCTACCCAACATGGAGATCCAACATGCGTAGGATTTAACATTAATTATAATGGATTTAACATTAATTATACAGCAGATACAGAATATTTCCCTGAGTTATCAGAGGAACATAAAGACGCAGATGTTCTTATTGGTTGTGTAATTAAAGAAGGAGAAAGAAGAATTAAAGGTCATATGAGAACGTTGGATTTTGAAAAACTAGTTGACGAAGTTCAACCACAAATTGCCATTATGACTCATTTAGGCGTAAACTTAATAATGAATAATCCGTTCCAAAATACCAGAGTAATAACTAAAAATACTGGTGTTAGAACAATCGCTGCAACTGACGGATTAACTATGAATCTAAATCAGTATATGTAAAAATATTTAAACAACAAAAAGTAAATATTAAAAAAAATATAGTTAATTTGTTAGTTACTTTTTTTTATTGCCCTGATGGCTCAGCCCGGCACAGTACCTGACTCGTAATCAGGGGATCGGGGGTTCAAATCCCCCTCGGGGCTTATATTTTAAATTTTAAATTTTATCAGGATGAATGAATCCTGCCCTAATCATATGATCAACAATAACAATACTTAAAGCGGATTCAGCAACTGTTGTAATTCTAGGACAGATACATGGATCATGACGACCTTCGATTTCAATTGTTGAATTACTATTATTTTCTAAATTAACTGTTTTTTGAATACCACTGACTGATGGTGTTGGTTTAACTGCTATCCTAATAATAATAGGCATACCATTAGACATACCACCCAAAATTCCCCCAGAATTATTTGTTTTAGTTAATATTTTTTCATTTTCCATATAATATTGGTCATTAAATTCTTTTCCAGTTAAATGAGCACTTTCAAAACCCAAACCTATTTCGACACCTTTAACAGCACCGATATTCATCAATGCTTTTGCCAAATCACCATCTAATTTATCAAATACTGGCTGACCCAATCCTATAGGAACATTATCTATTATGATTTCAACTATTCCGCCTACAGAATTTCCCTCATTTTTGGCTTTCAATATTTCTTCTTCCATTAACTTTGCTTTTTCCAAATCAGCACATCGAACATTATTTTTTGTAATATTCTCTTTAATTTCATCTAATGAATATTTATTTTCTGTTTTTACATTATGAATTGCAGTAACATGAGCTGTAACAGATATATTATGCATAGCCAATAATTTTTTACTTACAGCTCCTCCAATTACGTGTCCAATGGTTATTCTGCCACTACCACGTCCTCCACCACGATAATCATAATTTTCAAATTTTTTCTGCCAACATAAATCTCCATGACCCGGTCGGGGATTATTTTTTAGATTATCATAGTTTTTACTTATCTGATCATTATTTCTTACTATTGCCGTTATTGGTGTTCCGTCAGTTTTACCATTAAAAATACCTGATAATATTTCTACTGAATCTTTTTCATCACGAGGAGTAGTTATATTACTCGTACCTGGTCTTCTTTTGTTTAATTCATTTTGAATGTCTTCACGTGATAATTCTAATCCTGCAGGACATCCATCAATGGTAGCTCCTAATGCAATCCCGTGACTTGCACCAAAAGTTGTTACTCTAAATAATTCTCCGGTAGTATTTGATGCCATATTGTTATTTCTCCTGATTTTTATTTTTTTCTTCCAAATATGTTACTGATTGAATAATGGATTCACCTACATTTGGTATGTGTTCTTCTAAAAAGTTAATTATTTGAATATTTGTATTTTGTTTTATTGTTTTGCTGGATAAATAAGATATCTGTGAATTTTGCATCCAATCATAAATCCATTCATATTTCACATGTTTTAAAGGATAAATTGTATTTTCATCCAGTTTATTTTCGATTTTATGTCCATTAGTCATTAAATCCACATAACTTAAACAGAAATCATCAAGACAATAATTACTTACTGTTACTGTATCTTCAGTTTTTTTATTAAGTATTTTTACACCATATTTTCTTTTGTATGGCTCTAAAACCAGATATAGTAAAATATTCTCCAAACTATTATTATCTTCTATGTAAAGTTTTGTTCTTGGCTTAATTTGATTTTTCACAGTACGAGATACTTTAATACAAATCTTTTGAAATAATTTAGAACGGATAACTTCCATTTGTGGAAATTCTTCTTTGAAGTCTTCTTCTTTTTTACGAGAAAACTTTGAGAATTTTAAGTTATTTATATAAATCTTATTTTTATATAAAGTTATAAAACGAGTATCAACTCCTAATTTATTCAAAGATTTGATGATTAATTTTTCTTCGGAATTCATTGTAAATCAATTTTTTAATTTTTTTATAATATCACTAGTGGTATTAATATCCAATTGTCCGGGAGCTGATTGATTAATTATTGAAGCATATGTTACCGGTGCTCCCATGACTGGTCCTATTATACGAGTATAAGTTCCTAATTCATCCATACTAATAGCAATTATTCCTTTATTTTCCATCAATAACTTTAAAACTGTGTATGTATCTTTCATATCATTGGGTTTTACTGCTATTTTAGGTATGTCTCCTATTTTAAATGATTCATCAATAATTTTTTGTAAAAAGTTTATGTCTGGTGTTTCGTCAAAATTATGATAAGATATAATAGTTTTATTTGCATTATCTATAACTTTTTGTCTTAGATATTCATCCGTATTTAATTCTATATCAGTTATTTCTACAAGATGAGCATTATCAGAGAGTATCTGTATTCTTTCTTCTTCGGAGTTTTCAAAAGCCCCTCCTTCATTTTTTGTTCTGTTTGTTAGAATTATAGGAGTTTTTGTTATTTTTTTAACAGAATTAATAATATCCTTTGCTTTATCACTTGTTATATCTTTTATAACATCCAATCTTAATTCCAAATAATCAATATTATCCTTTGATAAATTTTTTACCACTTTTATTATATCGTTCTTATTATCTTCTATAATAGAAGCACATACACCAGTATTTATTTTAATCTACTCCATTATTTTCTATTATATATTTTTAATTTTATACTAAAAAAAATTTTTTAAAAAAATATTAATTTTAGAAAGTATATATATTACTAGAAATTATAAATTGAGGTTTTAATATGAAAATGTTATGCCATGGAATTGACATATCAGATAACGATGTTTCTTGCAGCGATTCATTAATAGACAGTATTGAAAAAAATCTATACAAAATTAAAGAAGTTGGTGCATCACAAGTTTTACTTTCTAATATTACTGGTGATGACATAGTAATTACTGCAGTAGTTGAAGATGACAATTTAGTTGAAATAGTCAATAAAAGCATTTTTGATTTATTAAAAGACAATGCATTGGGATTTGATGACCTTAATGGTGTTGGTCAAAAAAGAGAGGATGCTGGTGAAGGAATATCTTATGTGGAACTTGAATTGAACTCCAGTTTTTATCCTGATGCTATTGTAATTAGTTTTGATACTTACTGTGGAGAATATTTTGTTGAAAATGTTGCTAAAAGTGCTTTAGAAGCTGCAAAAGGCATGCAACATGTATATAATGTTGATTCCAGTTTAATTAAAACCACCCAACATATTCCTGGAGTAGGTTATGTTTCTAATCAGACAGATGATCCTGTTGTTGTTGCCAATGTAACTAATACTGAACATATAGGAGTAGTTGCAGGAGCTATGATTGGTGCTATTTTAGGTCATAAAAACACTTATCTTGTTAAAAGACATACACCCATTAATGTTATTCCGGGCAGTGTAATATTTTCAGTTACTGCAATTATGAATGGAAATCTCATTGATCTGGCCGAATATTTTTCAGTTAGAACACAAATTTTAAGAAAATAAAGTTTTTTATTCTTCATTATCCCAAAAAAAATGGATTCAAGAATAAGACTTGCCTATTTACAATAGTTTAAAATAAAGTTTTTATATTACTAAAAACAGATAAAATAGTGATAAAGTCCAAAAACAATAATAAATATTGTTATTTTTTTATTAAGATTAATATAGAATGATTTTATTAATATTTAACTAATCAAAGGAGAAGGTTTAATTGATTTTATTAGATAAAAACACTAAAGCAATTGTACAAGGAATTACAGGAAAACAAGGAAGATTCCATACAAAAGAAATGTTAGAATACGGAACTAACATAGTAGCTGGTACAAGTCCAGGTAAAGCCGGCCAAACCGTTGAAGGAATTCCAGTATATAATTCCATAGAAGAAATTAAAAAGTATCACCCGGACATTAACGCAAGTATCATTTTTATTCCAGCACCTTATGTTAAAGATGCAGCATTTGAAGCTATTACCCAGGTAGATTTAGTAATCATTATTACAGAACACATACCTATACATGATTCAATGGAAATAGTAAAATATGCACAGGAACATAATACAACAATTATCGGACCTAATACTCCAGGTATCATTACACCAGGAGTAGGTAAATTAGGAATCATGCCTACACACATATTTAACAAAGGACACATAGGCCTAGTTTCAAGAAGTGGAACATTAACTTATGAAATTGCCAGTCAAATAACAGATGCAGGTCTTGGTCAAAGTACCTGTTTAGGAGTTGGGGGAGATCCAGTAACTGGTTTTGATTTCATAACAGCACTCAAACAATTTGAAGAAGACCCAGAAACTGAACAAATTGTTTTATTAGGTGAAATTGGTGGAATTGCAGAAATCAAAGCAGCAGAATATGCAGAAAAACACGTAACAAAACCTGTCATTTCATTTATTGCTGGAGTATCAGCACCTTTAGGAAAACGTATGGGACATGCAGGAGCTATTATTGAAGGTACTGATGGAACAGCACAGAACAAAAAAGAAATTTTAGCTCAACATGGTATTAAAGTTGCTGACAAACCAAGTGACATTGTAGATTTAATCAAAGAATAAACCTACACTTATTAATAAAATCATCATATATGCATAGTTTTAAATACTATGCAATCTAAACTTTTTTTTTAACAGATAATTTATATAATTTAATTACAATTATATTAATAAAATTTTTAAAATATTTTAAGGATGCATTAAAAATGGATTCAAATATTAACGAAATAATTGAAAAATTAGAGTCAGGTGAAATAAAAATTCATCAGATAGAAAAATTTGCAGAAAATGCAAACCAAGCAACAGACATTAGACGTAAATTCATTGAAAATAAAACCAACACTACTTTAGAACACATTGGAAAGTATTCTATTGACATGACAGAAACTGCTAAGAAAAACATTGAAAACCAGATAGGAACTATCCAAGTACCGGTAGGTGTTGTCGGACCTGTTAAAATTAATACTGAAGATGGAGAAGTTATAGAAACTTATGCTCCTATGGCAACTACAGAAGGAGCATTACTTGCAAGTGTTAATAGAGGTTGTTCTGTTATAAGACGTTCAAATGGTTGTTCTGTTTCAATACTTAAAAATCAAATGACCAGAGCACCAGTAATTAAGGCCAAAAATGTCCATGAAGCAAGTAAAATTAAACAATGGATTGAAGAACATTTCGATGAAATTAAAGAAGTTGCAGAAAGCACAACTAATCATGGAAAACTTATTAAAATTGACCCTGTAGCTATTGTCGGCCGTTTTGTATACCCTCGTTTTGTATATGAAACTGGAGATAGTATGGGAATGAATATGGTAACCATCGCCACACAGGAAGCTATGAATTTTATTGAAAAAGAAAATGACATTCATGTTATAGCACTCAGTTCAAATTTCTGTGTTGACAAAAAACCATCTGCACTTAATATGATTGAAGGTCGTGGAAAAAGTATTGTAGCAGAAGTTGTTGTTCCTAAAGATGTTGTTGAAAAAACATTGAAAACTACTCCTGAAGCTGTGGTGGAAGTTAATTATGCTAAAAATTTAATAGGTTCCGCTATTGCTGGAAGCTATGGTTATAATGCACATTTTGCCAATATGGTTGCTGCAGTATTTTTAGCTTGCGGTCAAGATCCTGCTCATGTTGTTGAGGGCAGTATAGGTATTACAAGTGCTGAAAATATTGATGGAGACTTATACTTCAGTGTTACTATTCCTGATTTACCTGTTGCAACTGTCGGTGGTGGAACAAGACTTGAAACAGCAACTGAATCTTTGAATATTATGAATGTTAAAGGTACAGGAAATGTAAATAAATTTGCATCAATAGTTGCAAGTATAGTTCTTGCAGGAGAATTATCTTTAGCTGGTGCTTTAGCTGCCGGCCATTTAGCAAGAGCTCATAAAGAATTGGGACGATAAAATATTGAGAGATAGATATACTATGGAAATAACTTTAAAAAAAATTATCAAAGATTATATAGAATTAAGTCGTTATGTTGCTTTGGGTTCATTGGATGGTATTCTTACTGTTTTAAGTATTTCTTTAACAGCTGCTTTGATGGGAATATCCACAGGTGGAAATGTTAATCCTATGACAGTTGGTTTAACAGGTTTAAGTGGTGGTATTGCTATAGCTCTTTCAAATGGTTTTGGTTCTTATGTTGGTGAACATGCTGAAGAAGGTAAAATCATTAGAGACCTTGAAAGTCAGATGATATTGAAGGAACGTAAACTTGATGATACTGTGATTCATGAACAAGCAAAATATAGAGTTTTCATGAGTATGTTAACTCACGGTTCTGCTAGTTTCTTCGGTTCATTTATCCCATCAATTCCGTTTTTCTTATTTGGAGATATTTATTCAGCAATTACCGCTACTTTAATAGTTTGTTTTGTAATGCTAACAATTCTTGGTTGTTATCTTGGAAAAATTGCTAAAGAAAGTATGAGTAAAACAGCAATCGAAATTATTGGAGTAGGAGTTTTAATTGTTATTATAAGTTATCTTATGGGTGGAGGACATGGATAAGTTCTCCTTACTACTTTTTTTTAAAAAATAAATTATATTTAACTATTTTTATAATATTGTTTATAGAAAATCTTTATTAACCAAGATTAATATAGTAATACTGTGAAGATATGATGATAGTTAAATAATTTTAAATTTATAAATTAAAAAAAATTATAATATACACACAAATTAATTTTTATTACCACTTGAATGATTATTTATACTTCATCATAATCTACACGCTTTAAAAAACTATTTTTACAGATTTTGAGAAAATAACATATTATACTTTAAACAAATATTATTATATTATCTATAGTGTACTAATTCACTATATTTTTATATCAATTTTTTAGGAGAATCATAATGATAAGATGTATTTCTTGTGGAGCAGAATACGATGATGATGAAATAATTTATACTTGTGAATGCGGATCAATTCTTGAAGTAGTAACAGAAGTAGATAACATTCCAAAAGAAACATTTGATAACAGAAGAGACAACATTTGGAAATATAAAGAATTTTTACCAGTAAACTCAGAAAACAGAATCAGTCTTGATGAAGGTGGAACACCATTTTGTAAATGTGATAAAATTGGTGAAGAGTTAGGTATAGAATTATTCGTTAAAGTAGAAGGATCAAACCCTACAGGTAGTTTCAAAGACAGAGGAATGAGTGTCGGAACAACAAAAGCAGTTGATCTTGGCGTAAATATGGTTGGATGTGCTTCAACAGGAAATACTTCTGCATCTTTATCAGCATATGCTGCTCGTGCAGGACTTAAATGTGCAGTATTATTACCATCAGGAAAAGTTGCATTAGGAAAATTAGCTCAAGCAATGTTCCATGGTGCAAAAGTATTTGGAGTAGATGGAAACTTTGACGATGCTCTTGAAACTATTACACAATTAGCTTTAAATGGTGAATTATACTTATTAAATTCAATTAACCCTTACAGATTAGAAGGACAAAAAACAATAGGAATGGAAATAGTTCATGATTTAGGTTGGACATCACCGGATAGAATTGTTTTACCTGTTGGTAATGCTGGTAATATTTCAGCAATTTGGAAAGGAATTACTGAATTCCAGGATGCTGGATACATAAAAGATACACCTATGATGACTGGAATTCAAGCAGTTGATAGTGCTCCTATAGCTAATGCTGTAAAAGCAGGAACTGATGAAGTCACACCTGTAGAAAATCCTGAAACAATTGCTACAGCAATTAGAATTGGTGCTCCAGTAAGTAGTGTCAAAGCTATGAGAGCAATTAAAGAATCTAACGGTACAGCTGAAACAGTCACTGATGATGAAATTCTCGATGCTCAAAAATATTTAGCTAGAACAGAAGGTATTGGTGTTGAACCAGCAAGTGCAGCTTCAATTGCAGGATTAAGAAAATTAGTTGAAAATGGTGTTATAGACAAAGGTGAAAAAGTAGTGTGTGTTGTAACAGGACATGTACTTAAAGATCCTAACGTAGCTATTGAAGCTTGTGAAGAACCTACACAAGTATCATCAAATCCTGATGAAATAAGAAAAGTATTAAAAACCATGTAAATACTTTTCATTCTTAAACTCCTTTTTTTAAAACATATGGAAACAATTTTTATGAACATCAATATCTTTGAAATATTCAGTAAAAAATATTTAAAAGGATATTTCTCCAGAAATAAAATATTTATTTTAGTATCCGTACTTATTTTAGTTTTATCAGCATTTTTAGGTGTAGTACTAGGTACTTTTATAAAGGAATATCTCATAGAAGTATTAAAAGAACTGTTTTTATCACTTCCAAATAATCCAACAGTTTATGATGAAGCAATCTTTATTTTTCAGAACAACATACGTGCTAATACAATAATTATGGCTGGAGGTTTATTATTTTCAATATTTTCAATTTTAGCAGTAATATTCAATGGAATAATTATTGGTTTTACCTACACAATGGTTTCTCCTATAATATTTATTGTAGGAATTACTCCACATGGAATTTTTGAATTACCTGCAATAATTTTATCATTAGCTGGAGCATTTATTATAACAAAACTGGAAGTTAATTTATTGGATGCATTAATTAAAAAATCTTTAAAAGAAGAAATTAAAAAATCAGGAACAATATTCAAGGATATTGTTTTAACTTATATTATGATATTTATCTTTTTGATTTTTGCTGCTATAATTGAAGCAGGAGTTACACCAGTACTTTTGAGTATGGTTTAACTTAAGATATTATTTATTTTATGCAGGATGTTGATTTTTATGATGGTTATAATTACAGGAACACCCGGAACTGGAAAAACTTCGGTAACAGAAGCATTAAAGAAAGATTTTGATGCTGAATATATTAGTATAAATTCATTACTTGAGGATTATGATTTAAATCTGGGAGTTGATGAAAAAAGAGGATATAAAATTGTTGATACAGAAAAGATGATCCCAATTATTGATGAAATTAAAAACAACAGCAAGAAAAACATTATCATTTTTGAGGGTCATCTGGCACAGGATTATCCTAATGCTGATTTAGTTATAGTTTTAAGATGTAATCCGGATATATTAAAAGAAAGATTAGATACACGGGACTGGAAAGCTGAAAAAGTATGTGAAAATGTTTCTGCAGAAATTCTTGGAATATGTACTCAAGAAAGTTATGAAAGTTATGGTGAAAATGTTCAAGAAATTGAAACTTCAGATAAATCAATTAATGAACTTAAAAATGAAATTATCAAAATCATCAAAAAAGAAAAAACATATCCTTTAGGTCAAATTGATTATTTAAGTGATTATTTCCATTTATTACAATGAAATTTATTTTTTTGCATTGTATTAGTAGAAGTATTATTAATACTTTACTACTTTAAACTATTTTTATCAGAATTATTTTTTAGAAACTTTAAAATTATTTATGAAAATGAATGATTTATCAGCATATTTCTTTTTTTAAATTGAATAATACACAATATATTTAAGTAAAGGATTACATAAATTATATTATTATTCTTAAGTTTACTATCTAGATTTTATGTATTTTTCATAATTTCATTCCTTGCACTTAAGAAGAATATTCTATATT
>OCVV012833313.1_pt1 | contig 59874 bp, 41 predicted proteins | sample 1539721 | NCBI WGS metagenome assembly OCVV01 (sample SAMN02144230, study PRJEB22623) | gut metagenome | biome: sheep rumen | host: Ovis aries | place: New Zealand
TGCCTGCCGTATCGTTGTAGCACCTTTGTCCTTTCGGTGATGCGAGGGCGGTGGCAGTAGGGTGATAGTATGGTGGCAGTATGGAACGAGTCTTGTTGTTCGATGGTTCTTCGATACATCTTCGACTGTTGTCCGATATTACGGCGACCAGTTATCTACCCCAAACCGCTTCAAAGATAGTGATTATTTCTGAACCGACAAAATCTTTGGAGACAATTTTGTAGTTTTGTTGGGTAATACTTGGTGCCTTGACAAGTATGAAGATCCTGCATGCAGAGTATGGCGGCCTGGTGATATACAACCTGAAGCTGGAGAAGGGTTGCATCAGTCTGCCAGATATGCAACTGGATAATGACGATTCTCCTCCGCATCGCCTGACAAAATGGTAGGAACTGGTGCTGATGACACAGGGAATCAACCCACTCGAAGTGAAGCGGAGCCCTCGCTGGCTGCCCCAAAAGTCAAGGAAACAAAAGATAGGTTAACCCCTGTGTAATAGAGACAAGGATGAAAGAAGTATCATACATATCAGTCATTGGGCATAGTGCAGCCTCGGTGATGGCAGGCTTTAGCCATACTCTACCCAGCTGTTTGAGTAAGCTTAGAAGCAGCCTGGAAGCAGGCAAAAAGGAGCCTAGAGTATGGCTATAGCATGGAAAAGGCGCTCCTGTTGACAGATGAAAGACTATAGCCAGATTGGGATTGAGAAGAGACTTATCTCGCTGAATGAGGATAGGTCGCGAATCACAAATATTCTTGAAACGGTGCCGAATCTATCAAAATTTTGCACTTTCGGCAGCATTTCGTTTGCGGTTTCAAAAAATATTCGTATCTTTATGCCGTCAAAATGAAGAACTTATAGAATATGACAGAGAACCGTATCATTGGAAGGGATTACGAGCAGCACATCTTGCAGAACATCTGCGAGGAAGATGAGGCACGCCTGGTGGCGGTCTATGGCCGTAGACGTGTGGGCAAGACCTATCTGGTGAAGTATTTCTTCAAGGAAAAGTTCGACTTCTTCTTCACCGGCAGTTTCGAGACACCGATGAAGGTGCAGATGTCGCTGTTCAGGGCGGCACTCTCGCAGTATAGCGGTCAGCCCTGTCCTGCGCTCAAGAACTGGTTCGATGCTTTCGCCCAACTGAAGGAATTCCTGCAAGGCTTGAAGAAAAAGCAGGTCGTCGTCTTTCTCGACGAACTCCCGTGGATGGACACGCCGCGTTCGAACTTCCTCTCTGCCTTTACCTACTTCTGGAACAGTTGGGGCTCGACGCGCGACGGTCTGAAACTGATTGTCTGCGGATCAGCAACATCGTGGATGCTCGACAAGGTGATTGGCGACAAGGGAGGACTCTACGGGCGTTCGTCACGCTCCATATACCTTGCGCCATTCAATCTCTCGGAGGTGGAACAGCTCCTGCGCATCCGCAAAGGCATCATCTGGAGCCGTTACCAGATATTGGAACTCTATATGATACTGGGTGGCATACCCTACTATTTGGACATGCTCGAAAAAGGTCTCCCCTTTTCGCAGAACATCGACAATCTGTTCTTCCGCCAAGGTGCACCGCTCCGTACGGAGTATGAATTCCTGTTCCGTTCGCTGTTCAAGTCGGCAACCGTCTATCGCCAGGTGGTAGAGACGCTGGCCGTCAAGAACAAGGGACAGAGCATCAAAGAGATTAAGCAGGCGATGGGCACTGGCGACAGCGGCACATTGTCAGAGGTGATCGACAACCTCAGCAAATGCGATTTCATACGCCGCTACACGGCATACGGGAAGAAAGAAAAGGGAAGCATCTATCAGTTGACCGACCTCTTCTCGCTCTATTACCTGAAGTTTATAGGCAAGCAGACTGGTCGGGACGAGCACTTCTGGTCGAACATCAAGGAGACTGCCCGCAATGCGTGGGCAGACTATGCCTTCGAGCAGGTCTGTCTGCATCATATCAGCCAGATTCGGCAAGCATTGGGCATACAAGGCGTGCTCACCAACGTGTGCTCGTGGTCGTCAGTGAGGCAGACCGACAGCGACGGCTCAGAGTGGCCGGGGGTGCAGATAGACCTGTTGCTCTTCCGTGGCGACCATGTCATCGATGTCTGCGAGATGAAGTACAGCCAGTCGGAGTTTACCGTCAGTGGGGAATATGCTGAGACGCTCCGCCGCCGCAACCACACCTTCGCCCACTTCACCAAGACCAAGGACGCCCTGCACAATGTGCTGGTCACGACCTACGGTCTGGCGCCCAATCTCCATGCTGGCAGTTTTTATGCAACCGTGACAATGGACGAGTTGTTCGCCAAGAAAATTATAACAAGATAGAACAATATAATATGGAGCATCATATATCACAAGAAGAAACTCGGAGAATCATCATCAGTGACATGGTGAAGAAAAGGGGCACGATTGTCCCTATCGTTGGGGATGATACGATTGTGTATCGGGAAAAGGATTCCGGTGAGGAGATTCCTTTTCAGGAGTTTATTCTGCGGGAGTTTCAGAAGAAATATCCTCATGTGGAGGTGAGCAATGCCGATATTGTCTCGATGAGGGAACGTGGGTACTATGGACTGTCGCTGATGTCGCAATACTATGAGCGGCGGTTCTTGGATGACTTCATGGACTTTGTCAATGACAACCGTCCGTGCATCAAATTGAAGGATGAGGTGCTCGATTTCCTTGTGACGTTCAACTTTCCGATTATCATCACTACGGTGTGCTTTGACATTATCGAGCAGCAACTAAGAGGCAAGATTGAGGACTACAAGTCGATTTGGTACCGACTGAACAAGGAGAACAGCACCTTGCCCACGCGATGCGTCTATCACATCTTCGGTCAGGCCAAGGACGGCTCCAAGTGGGTGTCGGATGAAGACTTGCTGTTATCTTTCCTGTTGTCGCATAATCATAATGATTATGGTGCCAAGGGATTGACCGACTATCTGAAGGAGAACGAAAAGAAACTGCTGGCCTTGGGCTGTAACCTTCCCAACTGGCTCTTCCGCTTCCTTTGGCAGCCCACTCAGGCGGGCAGAACAGGCAGCATGAAGACCACGCAAGGTTACTGGATTAACAAGGAAAAGCCGGAGGACAGCTTCGAGAACTTTTTGAAAAAGAAGAACTTCTCTGCTGATGAACAGGTGAAAGAGATTCTTGAGGATGCCACAAAGTCGCTGCAAGAGGAGCTTCTAAGGGAGGCTGAGGAACGCAGCGCAGAGATTGATGCAGAAGAGCACTTCGATGTCTTTATCTCGTATGCCAGTGAGGACCGGCAAGTGGCGACCGTCATCTTTGAGGCACTACGGAATATGAATGTCAAGGCGTGGTTTGATGACAGAGGTAAGGGTGAGATAACGCCAGGCAGTCCCTATTGGGAGAAGATACGGAACGGTATCCATCACTCTGCCCACTACATGCCCATCATTACAGGGAAATGGATGGAGAAGATGACGAGTACATCGAGTCTGAAAGAGGAGACGCTGATGGTGAAAGACTGGTTGGCAGAGTGTCGTAAGAGCGACAGCACCATGCAACTGAAGTCCAACTATTCCATTCCCATAATCGTTGATGGTTCTGAATATAACGAGGTGGAGATAACAAACGGCTATATCGAACAGTTTGGCAGTATGAATGTGCTGCCCAAGTCGCTGTTCTTCCATATCGACATGATTTCATTCGATGGGAAAGACCTGAGTGTTTTTGAAAAAATAGAATGGTAAGACTATGGCAGAGAATACTTTCTTAGGACTACAGCCCTATACCGAGGACGACGCCTACAGATTCAAAGGGCGAACAGAAGAATCGCAGGAACTCTTCCGACTCATCGTGCGCAATGACTTCACGGTGTGCTATGCCGAGTCGGGCGAAGGAAAAACTTCGCTGCTCAATGCTGGTGTGTTCCCATTGCTCAGGGAGAATATGTACTTTCCCATTGCCATCACCTTTACGAGCGATGACTATCAGGTGACACCCGACAACTTCAGCACCATCATCGACCGATGCATCAAGGATAGCATAGCGGAATATAACGAGAAGAACAAAGGTGTCAATGTGGAGTATAGGCTCTACTCCACTGATTTTCAGGGATTAGACTGCCAAGTGGAACTACAGGAGGAACTCAGCAAATACTCTTGGTGGAAGTTGCGCAACTACAAGCCGCAGGCGATGGGCCTGACCTTTACACCCGTATTTGTCTTTGACCAGTTCGAGGAAGTGTTCAACATGCCTGGCTCTATCGTCTGGACTAAGAAGTTCTTCGACTGGTTGGAGGATGTGTCATCCAACAGTTGTCCCGATGAAATTGTCAAGAAGATTAGAGCGATTATCGGTACTATTGCCGCTTTTCCCGCCATCAAGGAAGAGAAAGACTTCAAGGCCGTATTCTCTCTGCGAAAGGAGTTTATCGGTGAACTGGACTATTGGGGAATGCAGAAGTGCTTTATCCCCAGTCTGAAAGATAACCGCTATTGCCTGAAGGCCCTAACGTACGAAGGTGCCAAAAAGGTGATGACCCAGCAGGAACGGTTTGACGAAAGCAAGGTTGAGCAGATACTGACGCATTTTGTAAGGCAGTATTCACGCGAGCCGGAAAAGACCATCAAAGAACAGCTGCCCATTATCCCTGCACTACTGCTTTCTGTAGTCTGTGATTCGTGGGAGAAAGACATAACCATCTTCTCTGCCAAAGATACAGAAGATGTTGGAAAGTCTCTCAGCATGATACTTGAAAAATTTTATGATAAAGCCATTGATTCTGTTGCACACGAATTGAATGCAGAATACAACAATAGAGTTTCTGTTTCCGATTTACGTGATGACATTGATTCTGCTTTGTTTGATTTGGTAGATGTTAATGGGAAGAGAGTTAGAGTGAAAGCCACTACAACACGTGGTACAATAATGTTTCGTAAAAATGATGAATTGCGCATTTGTAAATATAAGGATATTCTTCGAGATTTTCGAATTATTAGAGTCATAAAGGTCAATAATGAGGATTATGTCGAGATTGTTCATGATGCCTTGTGTGCTGTTGTTGCGAATAAGCAAGAACAGAAAATGAAGGAAATTGCAGACAAAGCGATAAGAGAAGTTGAAGAAAGCGAAAAACGAAAAAGAAAGAGGCTTAAAAATAGGATAAAACTATCATTGGCATTTTTAATATTCTTATTAAGTGTGTTCCTTTGGTATTTCCTATATCAGCCCCAAAATGTAAGAGTCCGACTACATGAAGCATCTGTTCAAAATGATAATTTGCCACCACTCAGAAATGCCATTGTAACAATGACTCTTAGTGATGGGGACAGAATAGATACGATTAATTCTTTGGCACAAGATATTGCTTTTTCTGGCATTCCCAAACGCTTTATTGGAAACAAAGTACATGTTGGTGTGGAATGCCAAGATTACAAGTCGATCGATACTACTATAGTACTTTCTCTTGATAATGTAATAAACATCTATAGAAATGATTCCCTTTATGGTAAAATTCACTTCCGTCTGTGGAATGCAGATAAAGAATGTCCTGTGACTGACGCAAAAGTCGAAATTGGTGGAAGGATTATGAAATATGAAATGGGATTTTACAATTTGAACATCCCTTTAGAACTGCAAAAAACATCTTATGGCATTAATTCGTCTGTACCGTTATTAAATGATACGATTTACATGCCATGTGGGTCTGACGATGTAATTTTAACAAAGTAATATAACAGTAATGGGGCAATACAACAAAATATACGACATATTCATTAGTTATCGAAGGGTAGGAGGAGCACAATATGCTCGGATTCTTCAATTAAAATTGATGGAACGAGGGTATCGAGTTTTTCTTGATTATGACGAATTAACAGATGGTATTTTTGGCGAAAATATTCGCCAAGCGATAGAAAATTCGCCTATTTTTATAGCTTTGTTGTCTCCGACTTATCTGTCTCGTTGTGTCGATGAGCATGACCGGGTACGCAATGAATTGAAGTTGGCACTAAAGCTAAACAAGTATTTCATTTGCATTAATCCAGACAATACCTTTGATGGAATCCCTGATGGAATCCCTGCTGATATAGCTCAGACTATTAAAGTCATTCAACATTCAGAGATTAGTTTTGGGCAGCATCTTGACGCATCGATAAACTTGTTGATACAGCACAGAATTCAGCCGATAATTGGAGCACCTTCCAATTATTCAGGTGTGGAATTGGTTAGTAAAGGTACATGGTTGAAGGAGATTGTTGGATGGTTTCATCAGAAGGACAAAAACATAAATAGTCTTTTGGAAAAATATATGCCCCAAAAAGTCGATTTTGACATATTCATTAGTTACAGACGAATTGACGGTCGTGACCATGCTCGTAATATCCAACAAGCATTGAAGGCTCATGGGTATAAGGACATTTTTTTTGATTATGATTCAATTCAAAAAGGAGAATTTACCAATAGAATAATTGATGCAATATATTCATGTACAGATTTTATTTTAGTTCTGAGTCCAAAGTCAATGAAAAGATGCGTCAAAAAAGGAGACCCTGTTGCAAATGAAATTCGAACAGCCGTAAAGTACAACAAGAAAATCATTCCTGTGACTATTGATGGAAAGGAGGTAAAATGGCCTCGCTCTTTTCCCGAAGAACTCAAATTCATAAAGGGATTACAATTTCATGACCATAAGTCGGACTCTTATTTTGAGCATTCTATTGATGAACTTTGTGAGAAATTAACTTGTAAAAAAGCAGAATAACAGGCAACAAAAATATAATAATTATCATAAAGTTAAACTGAGATGAAAAGGATGATTAACGTATTGATTTTGTCAATAGTAGCAATAAGTATATCAGCCCAAACCCAGCAGGGTTTTGTTAAGACCATTGGCCGTCCAGGAAAGCCGGGCGTGCCATTGGAGAATGTGATCATTCAGATGGTGGGAATGGTGAATCCTGCTACAAGTTCTGCGACAGGAGAATTCCGTCTTTCTGCGTATAGCAAGAAGGACGGCGATGCCATCAAGTTGCTGAAAGTACGGAAGAATGGGTATGAACTGAAAGACAAAGATTTAATAGGTCGGTCATTGGTGTTTTCTTCACACGTGCCAATCTATATTACGATGGTGGATACCCGACAACTGGAAGCGGACAAGAAGCGTATTGAGGAGAATGCCAGACGTGTGGCAGAGAAGAATTATCAAAAGAAGAAAACTGCGATAGAAAGAGAAAACAATCTTCATCAACTGACGGCAGAGAAATATCGCAAGCAGTTGGATGAACTGGAAGAGAAATACGAGAAGTACCTCTCGCTGATTGGTGACATGGCAGACAGGTATGCCCGTACTGACTACGACAACTTGGATTCTATAGACGTTGAAATCAATATCTGCATCGAGAACGGAGAGCTGGAAAAGGCGGATTCGCTGATTCACACCGTATTTGACCCAGAAACGGTATTGGAACGCAATCGTGCAGCCAAAAAGGAAATCGAAGAGCGAATCAAGTTTGCACAGGCTGTAATTGAGAAGGCTACTGCTGACAAGGAGGCAATACTCAAGGATATGGAATATGCGTTGCAGATAGCCAATCTATCTGAGAATCTTGCCAAGGAATATATCGCAAGCCAAGAACGGGAGAAGGCCATAGAATATTTAAGAATGTCGTTGGATTTGAAAACGATTATTTATGGGGAAGAACATGAAGAAGTCAAAAGTCTAATCCGACAAATAGAGGAGTTGAAACAATGAATAAAGCTAAGCTCTTGATATTGATAACATTCCTGATGATCTGTGTGACGCTAAGTGCACAGATACAGGAAGGCTATGTCAAGACACTTGGGCGACCTAACCAAAAAGGCACTGCACTTAGTGGGGTGTCAATACGCGTGAAGGGTGAACACAATCCAGTGTTAAGCAGAGAGGATGGCACATTCAAAATGTTTAATGCTGGGGTAAAAAGAGGACGTGCGTATTCTCTTCAAGAGGTTTCAAAGAAAGGTTATGAGCTAAATGAACCAGACATTATCGGGAGGCAGTTGGCTTTTTCTGAAAGAGTGAAGTTGACCATTGTAATGGTATCGTCAGCACAGTTACAGGCTGATAAGCAGAGGATAGAGGATAATGCTTTTCGCACGGCAGAGAAGAATTACAAGGCAAAATTGGCAGCATTAGAGAAGGAGAAAGAGAATAATGCTATAAAGGCTGATGATTATCGTAAGCGTTTGGAAGAACTTCAAGATGGATTTGAAAAATATCAGTTGTTGATAGATGGGTTGGCAGAACACTATGCACATGTGGACTATGACTTATTGGACGAAAGAGGAAAGGAGATAAATACTTGTATTGAGAATGGAGAGTTGGAGAAGGCAGACTCTCTTATCAAGACACTCTTTGACCCTATTACGGCTCTGAAAAGGAACAAGGAAGCCCTTTCTCGCTTAGACCAACAGATAGTCGATGCTAATAAAATATTAGATAGGGCAAATGAAGATTGGGGTATTGTAATGCGACAACAAGAAAAGGATGCGGAGTATCTTTACCGGTTATATACGATCGCGCTATCAAGATTTGACAAGGAGAAAGCCAAATTTTATATTGTCACAAGAGCGGAACTGGATACAACCAATGTAAACTGGCAAAGTGAAGCAGGGATATTCTTAAACAATTTCTTCGATAAAAAGCAGGCTTCTGTCTATGCAAAGAGAGCCTACAGATGTGCATTGTCACAATATGGAAAGTACAATTATATTACGGCCAGGTGTTTGAGTAACCTTGTGAATACCAGAAACAATGATAATGAAAAGTTTGAATATGTCAAAGGCGCATTTGAAATCTTGGATTCTATCGGGGCATACGATTATACCAAAGTCAGGAATGCCCTGTATGTGTCGTTAGGTACATTGGCACATTCTATCAATGAGGATTCTTTGGCCTTGCAGGCATTTACACGGGCAAGAGAGAATATAGAAGGCGAAGATCCCAATAATGAAATGCTATACACCATATATAACAATATAGGGGTGGTCTATCGTTCATTGAAAGATTATGAAGCATCATTGGGATATCACCAGAAGGCTTTAAGCATAGCGCTATCCAGATATCAAGAGGGTCATTATCAAGTGGGATGGGCATACGGGAGAATAGGCGAAACCCTTATCTTCATGAAGAAGTTCAGGGAGGCACAAGCTTATTTACAAAAAGCTCTTAGTAGCGTACAATCAGTGTATGGCGATTCGCATCATAAGACGCAGGAGCTCTACCTCTCTCTCGGATTAGCTTCATTATCAATACATGATTGGAAGAACGTATATTCTTCTTTGTCTAAAATAGTACCAGAACTGCAACACAGCCTACAGGATTGTGAAAATGATGCTGATGAATATAATAAAGCACTCGTAAACACTGAATTAATACTGTCGGTTACTTTAGAGGCAATGGACTCCCTTGAAATAACAGACAGGAAGTTGGATTATCTTCATCAGTTATATGACGTAAAGACTCTTCTGAAAAGAAAGGACACAAGAATGTATGACGTGGCAAATAGATTGGGACGCTATTATTATGAGAAGGACGATGTAGTCAAGGCCAAGGAATACTTTGTCCGCGCATTCAATAGCGTTAAGAACAGTCGGAAGAAAAATTACCGCCATAATGCGATATGCTATAATCTATACCTTACGTACATGAATCTAATGTCATCCGCAGATTCACTTAAATATAAAAAGGAATTCATAAAAGAGTTTTGGCCTAATATAGATATAACACTCGATATTGATAGTGGAGACACCCCTGCATCAAAAAAAGGAATGCTGGGGAGGTATCATCTTTTGAAATATGAGGATTGGAGCTATGAAAGCTATTACAGTATCTTCGATTACAATCAAAGGCTGACTGGTAAGCCCAAGCATATCACTGTAGAAAAAGATGGCATCATCCAATCCTACTATTTTGAAAATAGAATAGGAGCTAACATTGATGTCAACTATATTGATGCAGCAGAAAAAATAGCAATTGTTGATAAGTATAAAACTCTAAAAGAATGCAATCATGAGATATATTAAGTATTCAGTTATATTAGTAGGGATGTTAATAGCATTACCTGCATTTTGTCAAGTGCAGAAGGGTTATGTTAAATCATTGGGGAGGCCAAACAAGAAAGGCGAAGCTTTAAACGGTGTGTCTGTACGCGTCAAAGGAGAACATAATCCTGTTCTGAGCCAAGAGGACGGAACCTTCTCCATGTTGATGACTGAGAGGAGAAATGGTGATGCCTACACTTTGCAGGAGGTGAAGAAGAAAGGGTATGAGTTGAATGAGAGTGATGTCATTGGGCGACAGTATGCTTTCTCAGATAAAGTGCCTCTAACAATTGTGATGGTGTCGTCCGCTCTATTACAAGCAGATAAGCAGCGGATAGAGAACAATGCATTTAAGGTTGCAGAGAAGAACTACAAATCAAAACTTGAGCTGTTGGAAAAGCAAAAGGCAGAGAGTGTCATAACAGAAGAACAATATCGCAAAGAGTTGCTTGACCTACAGGATAAGTTCGAGAAATACCAATTGCTGATTGACGGTCTTGCAGAGCATTATGCTCATGTTGATTATGATGAGTTGAATGACAAAGAGCGAGAGATAAATATCTGCATCGAGAATGGAGAATTGGAACGGGCAGACTCTTTAATCAAAACACTATTTGATCCCATTGATGTCTTGAAACGAAACAGAGAGGCCCTTGCTCATCTGAATCAGCAAATTTCAGAGGCTAACACTATTATTGATAAGGCGAATGAGGATATGGCAACAGTCTTGAAGCAACAGGAAAAGGATGCCAATTATTTGTATCAATTATATACCATCGCTTTGTCACGTTTTAACAACGATAAGGCTAGACAATATATTGAGACAAGAGCAGAACTTGATACGTCTAGATGTGATTGGCAAAATGAAGCAGGTATGTTCTATGGTGAGTATATGGCAGATTTGTCTATGGCTATTTTTTATTTCCAAAGAGCAATAAATTCAGCATATAAAAATAATCAAGAAGATAAATTGCCATCTTATTTTGCCAATTTAGGTCATTTATATTCAAACTTAAGTAATTATAACGATGCCATTAAATATTACGAGAAGGCAATTGATATTATTAATCGAAAAGAAGGATACGACACTCCGTTAGTAGGTGTATTTCTTGATGACCTTTCTGTACTTTATTCAAAGCAAGGGGAGTTTGAAAAATCTATTGTCCTATGTAAGAAAGCATTAAGATTAAAAAAACAGTTATTTGGTGATATTAGTGAACCTGTAGCAACGTGTTTTAATAAGCTAGGAGGGCTTTACATGGAGAAAGGGGATCTCTCAAAGGCAAAGGAAATCATAAATCAATCTTTAGATTTATGGAAACAAATAAAAAAAGAGGATAGTATTGATATGGCAGACTGTTATAATAATTTAGGGAATCTTTATAGTATTAATGGCGATTTTGAAGAGGCATTAAACTACTATAGTTCTTCTTTGGAGATCTATGAAAAGGCGTATGGCAATAATCATCCAAATATTGCTCTGATGTGTAACAATATTGGGCAAATGTATAATGACATAAACGAAAATCAAAAAGCATTGATATCTTTAAAACGAGCATTGACGATTTGGACTAATTTTTATGGAGAGAATCATATTGATGTTGCTTCATGTTTAAACAACATTGGTAGTGTTTACAGTTCACTTCATGATTATCCAAAAGCATTGAGTTTTTATGGCAAAGCATGCAAGATTAAAGAACAACTTTTAGGTGATAATAATCCAGAAACAGCAGTTTCTTATAACAATCTTGGAACAACTTATTTGTCTATGGGAGATTTAACTAATGCCTTAAAATACAGTGAAAAAGCCCTTAAAATAAGAAGGATGTCATTTGGCGACAATCATTTTTATGTTGGTTCTAGCTATAATAATATTGGAAGCATCTATATGAAATTAGGTAATTTTTCGGAAGCTTTAAATAATTACAAGAAAGCAGAGAATATCTATTTGAATGTGTTTAACGAGAATAATTATCACATGGCAAATGTTTTTGGTAATATTGCTTGTGCGTATGATTCTATAGGAGAATATACTATTGCTTTACAGTATTGTGAGAAAGCATTGCCTATTATGATACAAACTTATGGAAATGAACATATCCAGGTGGTTTCACTAATTCACGAAATGGGTAATCTTTACTGTTTAATGGAGAATTATGAAAAAGCGATTACCTTTCATGATATAGTGATGGATTATTTGATATCAAAAGAAGGAAAAAACGATGCTGCCGTTTCAAACTATAGTCAATATCTTTTATTTGATTACTACAATGCTTTGTCGAAGCAACATTCACAGCTATCTTTTGCAAATATTCTTTTTATAGCTACCGTTATAGATGATGATAATCCAGCAAGACAGCAAGGAATGGATGGAGAATATGTCGTGTTAAAGTTTGCTGATTGGGCAATTGATTCTACACTGTCATTATTTGACATTAGTTCTAAAATGAGAGGAAAGCCTAAAACAATTGTTGTGATGAAAGATGGAAAAATATCTCAGCACAGTTTTGAAAATACAATAGGCATTCAGCTTAGTTTGAAATATTTAGATAAAGCAGAAAAAGGGGAAATTGTTAAATTGTATAAAGAATGGGAATTAGGACAAAACTGATATTTGCCAATGAACACGAATTATTTTCATATTTTTGCCTATTTATTGTTAGCACTGTTTGTTCCTCTATTCCCGCTATCTGCATGGGGACAACAAAGTGCAAAACAAATGCAACTGGGTTACGTAAAGACTAAAGGCCGGATGGTTAACGGTAAGCATGTAAAGGGTGGTGGATTAAAAGGTGCCGTTGTTTCATTGAAAGGACGATCTTCTGTGGCTGTGCAGAATACTGAAGGATTATTCTCTTTCCCAGCTGTAGGGAACAACTACACTGTACTGACAGTAAGGAAAAATGGATATCAACTTGTTGATGCTGATGCTGTTCCAAAGGCTTATGCATATTCGAATAATCCACTGTATTTGGTGATGGAAACACCTGAACAGCAAGCACAAGATTTGTTGGATTCAGAACGTAAAATACGCCGCACCCTCCAAAGGCAATTACAAAAGCGAGAAGAAGAACTGGATGCACTAAAGGACTCACATAGAATTACTCTTGAAGAATACCAAGAGGCTCTGCAGAAGCTCTATGCGACTCAAAAGAATAATGAAGGGCTTATTTCCAGTATGGCAAGAGAATATGCTCTATTAGACTATGACCAAATGACGGAATTAAACCGCTGTATTCATGATGCGATTTCAAATGGAAGATTGCAGGAAGCAGATTCTTTAGTTCGATCCAAAGGTGATATGAAAAGTCGCATAGAGAATGTTAAACATAAGGAACAAGTTGAGCAAGAACGAGAGAAAGAAATTGAAAAAGAAAAAAGAGAACTTGAACAGGCAAGAACTGGTACCACAAAAGAAAAAGAAGATATTGCGGAGGATTGCATAACGCTTAAGAAGCGTTTTATGCTGAATCTTCTAGTCGATTCTGCTGCATATTATGTTGAACAGCTTGTTAATTTGGACTCAATCAATATAATATACCTAGGGAGAGTTGGTAATTTTTTTCATGATATTTGCTCATATGAAAAGGCAAAAGAATACTATCTTAGGGCTCTGAATATATGCCGACAATCATTTGATGACAATGCTTGTGAAATTTGTGGACTTCAAGTGAACCTCGCGGATATTTATAGAGTGAATAAGGATTATTTAAAAGCAGAAGAACTGCTTAAAAGCAATTTAGAAATTGTGAATCGTTTTGGTGGAGAGATTAGGTCAAAAACAGATATGGAAGATGTCTTTGATGAATATGTTAGTTTGATGAGTCTTGCCGGGTTATATACGTCTATGAAACAATACATAAAAGCGGAATCAATATATTTGAAAGTCATCAGTATGATACAAAATGGACATTTCAAGTATGATGAAGAAGAAAATCAAATGAAGATTGCCGGTTCTTTATTGCTTTTAGGTTCGAATTATTATTATGATGACAAGTTTGGAAAGTGCGATAGCGTTTTAAGTGATGCAATTATTATATATCGCAAATTAACTCTATTAGATTCAAATCATGTCCACGATCTAGGGGCGGCACTTCAATGGCGGGCTTTATATAATTCAGGTAAAGGAAATTATGGAATTAGTGAGAATTTGTATTTAGAAGCAATTGAAGCCTATAAAAAGTATGAGCAGCATACGAAAGAGAGTCAAGATTATCAGATAGCTCAGATATGGTACAATTTAGGGTATATCTGTCAAAACACCAATCGTTCATTGGAAAGCGAGAAATGGTATAGGGAAGCCCTATCTGTATATCGTCGATATGCTCTAGCAATTCCAGAGAAGTATAACGAGGATTTGAGTAGGGTGATGAAAGGATTGGCTAGTTTATATAAAGAATTGGGACACTTTGAAGAGAGTGATTTTTTATTTAAGGAAGTTTTAACTATAGATAGTCTTTTGGCTATTAAAGACCCTCAACAATTCATTCCTGCAATTGCCTACGTTAAAAATGAAATGGGAGTAATAAAAGTCTTACAAAAAAAATATCACGAAGCAGACTCATTGTTCCATGATGCATTGACAATACGTAAACAATTTGCAAAAGAAGACCACGAAACGTATGATTCTCAAGTCTGTGAAACATTAAATAATTTGGCAGGCTTATATTCAAAAATGGGAGAGTCACATTTGATTCAAAACGAGCATAATGAGGCTATTGCCTTTTTTGAGAAATCGGAAGATTACTACTCTGAAATAAGAGATGGATTAATCGACAAAAATACTAGACTATCCTTATACAAGAATCTTGTTAAGGCATATAGGGAGATTGGTAACTATGCAAAAGCAGCAGAATACAACAAAAAATCATTTTATTTACTATTAAACGAATAAATTTATATGGCAGAACCAAAAACATACAGATATTTTGCGTTCATCAGCTACAAGTCTGATGATTTGAAAGAGGCGTGGGTTCTAAAGAAGAAACTAGACGGCTATAAACTGCCCACGGTATTGTGCGAGCAGTACGAGAAGGAACGAAAGCCGACTCATGAGGCATTTCTTGACAAAACAAATATTCAGCCTGGAGATTTAACCCAAGAGTTGAAAGACAATCTGGACAATTCGCATTATCTGATTGTAGTATGTTCTCCGAAGTCTGCTAAGTCAGAGTATGTTACAGCGGAAATAGAGCATTTCACTCGCAACGGAAGAGAAAATGAGATGTTTCTCTTCATCACAGAAAGTGATCCTGCAAACATAGAGGCGAGTTTTAACCCTGCAATCAAAGAGGCTGAAAAGAGATGGTCGGAGCGTGACGGAGAGAAGCGTGAGATACTGGGAGTCAACATTAAAGAAAAGGATGTTGACAAGATGTTCTTCATCTACAGATGGCCTGTCGTTGGCGCATGGCTACAGCGGGAACGTGCATATATGCAGTTGATTTCAAGGCTCCTCAATCTGGAGTTTGAACAGTTGTGGTCATATCAGAGAATTAGACTGGCTGAAAGGGTTATTGCATGGATTGTTGGATTAATCATTGTTTTCGGTGCAATATCCTATACTGCATACATTAATAAAGACGTTGACATAACTACGCGATTAAAAGAGACTTCTATTCATAATGAGCAATTGCCACCTTTGAAAGATGCTATCGTAACCATTCTGTTTGATAACAAAACAGAGGTTGGTACTATTCATTCATTGGAGGCAGGCTGCGCATTTACAAATGTTCCTCATCGCTATTTGAATAAAGAAATACGCATGAAAATCTCCTGTCAGGACTTCATGGATGTGGATACCATCGTTGTGTTGACAAAGGATGTGGTCTTGAACATTCAACGAAATCCTTCGCCATATGGCGATGTCCACTTCCGATTGTGGAATCCTAATAAAGAAGAGGCTGTAGCCAATGCTGAATTAGAGATTGCAGGACAGAAGGTCGTTTCCAGCAGTGACGGACATGTATCTCTTTTGATTCCTTTAGAGGAACAACAGACAAAATACAACATTAAATCAAGCGTTCCTCTGGGCAATGACACTATTTATTTGCCTTGCGGGCCGGATGACGTGATACTAACGAAATAAAAACATAAAATGAAATTATATAATGATTTAGAACAAGCTATTCGCAACCACGCATTGCAGTTGTTGGTCCCCCAAGGAACGACACAGGATGACGTGTATCAGTACATTCGCAGTATCATGCGAGAGAATCCAGACATATTCTGGTTCTCGCATCAATGGAAGTACATAGAGACTGACCAGACTATTCGTTTTCATTATACGATGGATAGAGAGAAGAGCCTTAAGGCGAAGGATCAGATAGAGGATGTAGTGCAAAATGACTTCCATATCAATGAGGTGTTCCTTTTGTCGACGGCAGAGCGGGTGATGTATGTGTATAAATGGCTTGCACTATACTGCAAATACAACATCTATTCTGCCTATAACCAGACCATCTATAGTGTGTTTGTATGTCGCAATTCGGTTTGTACGGGTTATGCTAAGGCGGCACAGTATTTGTTCAAAGTACTTGGAATTGAGAGCAGATTGGTGTTCGGTACGATGCGTAATGCGGAAAAGGAAAGCCGGCATTGTTGGTTAGTCGTTAAGATTGATGGCGTATGGTATCATATAGACCCGACTTTTGCTGTCCCAGAGATCAATGATTTGTTGGTAAAGGCAGGGGTTAATCCTGTGTTTGGCGCTGACGGACTTGTATATAACTATTTTTGCTGCGACACGAAAACCATCAAGCAATCACGCACGATTGAGGACGAAGAAGAATTGTCGGAGTGCAACAACAGCATTGATTACAAATCGCTACAGAACTTTACAATAAAAATTCACAGAGGCGACGGAGCAGAACGGATGGGAGTAAGGGGATGCTTGCTGAGCGATTCGGGTCACTCTGCTTCTGTGTATTCATGGCATTCTGAGAATAATGTTCAAAGTGTGGTCAAAGTATATAAGCACGATACTTCTCACGAACTGTTATGGCACGAATGTCGTATCATGCGTGAAATGGCTGCTTCGAATGCTGTTGTACATGCTTGTGGGGTTACCGACAGTGAAGATGGGCTCATCATTGAACAGGCAACGCCGCTTGCCGACTTGTTATGTAATCACTATTATCAGTTGTCTGCAACGAATTTCTGTAGATTGCTGTTGGATGTTCTGTCTGGCGTACAGGATTGTATCAAGCATGGAATATACTACCGTGACATTCATCTGAACAACATCTATCGCACATCACAAGGTCGTTATGTGTTGGGAGATTTTGGCAGTTGTATTTGGATGGAAAGAGAGAATCCGTTAAATATCGGAGGCATTGGAAGTCCCTGGTATGTTGCGCCTGAAACCTATAAGGATGGATTCTTTGATGAGAGATCTGTCACATACGGCATAGGTATGTTGGCATATTTTCTGCTCAATGAGTTGCTTCCCCCTCTGTGGACTGAATATGGAGAACAATCACTGAGACTAAGAATTGACAGGAAGAAGCTGCCTTCTCCGACACTGCTGAAGAGGCCCTCTTGTGCTTTTGAGCAACAAATGGCTTCTGTTATCTTGAAGTCTTTGACCTACAATCCAGATGGTAGGTATCAAAAACTTTCAGATTTAGAAAAGGCCATTAAACAGTGTATGTCTTTGGTAGAAGATGATGATTATCTTCTGATTGATGGTGGTTCTTCGGAACGGCTATTTATGTTTGATGGAAAGGATAAGTCAGGAAGGTACAAGCATAATGGCCAAGTGGATTTTTGTTCTACCTGCGTAGATTTTCCCGATATTCTTGTTTCAAACGGAGAGAATGAGCCAATTGTAGTGGATGTTGATGGTGTTGGACAAGAAGGAAGTTCGTATGGAAGGAGTAGAATTGATGACTTCGCGACAACTGCTGCAGGCCCATTTAGACATCAAGAAAATACGCCAAATAGTTATCAACCTCGATATAAATGTGAGGCATCACCCAAGAGTAATTCAAGAGGCTCTTTTTGGTCTAAGATTTTTGGCAAAAAGGCGGAAGTGATTGCCAAAGATGAAGTGTACAGTTCTATCTTTACTCCAGCTGAAGTAAGGCGTAAATATCACATGTTGGTACAGGTATATCTTCATTTGTATGAAGAGACGGAGAAGGTGAAGGCATTGGCACAGGAATCGGACAAAAATGCGGAACGACGGGATTATATTCCATTGCAATGCAAGTTGAAGAAGGGGGACAAGGTGGATGTGCAGTTGAATATCTATGGTGAGGTGCTGCTGATGTCGGACAAGAAGAGTGTTGTGTGGCAGGGTTCGTTCACAAAGTGCAGTTTCGACTATTTTGTACCGAAGGACATTGATGTGGATGAGTTGAGTTGCGTGGCGATGCTGACGGTCAATGGGGTGCCTGTTGGTGAGATGCGGTTTATTACAAGGATTGTGGATGCGCCACGACAACTGAATCCGGAGATTATTGCTCATAAATATAATAAGGTGTTTATCTCCTACTCTCATCAGGATGAATCGAAGGTAAAGTTCCTACATGAGGGGTTGGAGTTGGGGTCTGTGCCTCATTTTTTTGACCGCAAATACCTGAAGGCGGGTGATGTGTTCCCACAAGTGATTCAGGACTACATCAACACCGCAGACCTGTTCATTCTCTGCTGGTCGGAGAATGCTTCGAAGAGTGAGTATGTGCAGAAGGAACGATTGCAGGCCCTCGAACGTGCCTTTCCGCAGGTGAAGCCGGAACAGAAGGCGAAGCTCAGGATATATCCCATGAGCATCGAGCCGCGTGCGGAACTGCCCAGTGATATGAAGGAGAACTATCATTTTGGAGAAATATAAAATATGGTTCATGGTGAAGGGTTCATGGTGAAGGGTTGGCAATAGAATAAGCAAGAAAACGTTATTAAGATCTGTAAGATATGGCGAACGAAATAGAAAAGAACAATGGCGAGATTATCATTTATCAGTCGGAAGACGGGAAGATAAGGCTCGATGTCAGGTTGGAGAACAAGACTGTATGGTTGACAATCGACCAGATGGCAGAACTGTATGGCAAAGCTCGTTCTACCATCAATGAGCACATACTGAATGCATATAAGGAGGGAGAGATAGAAGAGGCGAAGACGATGAGAAAAATCGGAAATTCCGATTTTTCTACTAAACCAACGAATTATTACAATCTTGATGTTATCATTTCTGTTGGTTATCGCGTGAAATCTATCGTAGGTACCAGATTCCGACAGTGGGCGACGGAGCGGCTGGCTGAGTATATCGTCAAGGGCTTTACGATGGATGATGAGCGACTGAAGAACCTGGGCGGAGGTGGCTATTGGAAGGAACTCCTGGACCGCATACGCGATATTCGTTCATCAGAGAAGGTGATGTATAGGCAGGTGCTTGATCTCTATGCCACCAGTGTTGACTATGACCCGCGAACGGATGTGTCTCGTCTGTTTTTCAAAATGGTCCAGAATAAGCTGCACTATGCGGCTCACGGGCATACGGCAGCGGAGGTGATTTACGACCGTGCGGATGCTGACAAGCCGTTTATGGGGCTGACTTCGTTCAAGGGTGAACTGCCTTGCATTAACGACATTAAGATTGCGAAGAATTACCTGACGGCAGACGAATTGAAGATACTGAACAATCTGGTATCAGGATACTTCGACTTTGCAGAGACACAAGCCTTGCGCCATCGACCGATGTATATGGAGGACTATGTGCGGCAGTTGGATAACATCCTCTCTGCCAACGGGGATGAGCTGTTGGTTGGTGCTGGTTCGGTCTCACATGAAGAGGCTATGGAAAAGGCTTTGGCAGAATACAGGAAGTTCCAGGTGAAGACGTTGTCACCCGTTGAGCAGGCCTATCTGGAGTCGATTAGAATGATTGAGAAGAAGGCAAAAGGGGAAAAAGGAAAGGATGACAGATAGTAGTATGGACTACGTTTGATGTCTGACTTATCTCAATCCGTTAAAGAATAATAAAAGTTACTCTTTGGTAAATTACCATTGGTTAACTTTTCGTAATCTTGAATCCGATTAACCAGTTGTGGTTTTCGAAAGTGTATGAGAATAATTAAAAACTTGAAGCTATGAGTACATTTGTTATAAATCTAAACGATACTATAGCAATGAGTGATTCTGCTGTCGTTGTATTAGCTAGAGTTATTAATACCTGTCAGCCTAGTGTACAAGAGGTCCAGACAAGTAACAATGACGTTAAGATTGCTGTTATCATATGCGCAAGTGTGATACTGGTCACTTTTATCATTGCCGTCTTGTCATATTTTTGCTGTAAGAGAAAGGATAAAGAGCAAACAGGCCAGATTACAAAGCTTACTAAAGAAAATGGGGATTTAAAGGAGGAGAACGAGAACTTAAAAGGACAATTGACCAAAGCCTCTGAGGTCAAATCAGCTAAGTCTAACGAAGAAAAGGCGAAGGAATTACTTAAAGATATATTCTCTATGTCTAAAGACAAGGAAGGTGTTACAAATGTGGATACAGCAGATAGACTGTTAATACTTTACAATAATATATTGACTGAAATCAAGAAGCATAGTGATAACTAATAACTAAACAGTGACTACAACCATGACACTTGAATTATGGAAATTTGTATCAGACAGCCTTCTCGATTGGAGGTTTGGCATCTGCCTAATCCTTTATCTACTGTTGGCTCTGGTCATTTGGCAAAAAGGGTACCGGATATTGGAATGGGTTAGGCAGAAGCCTATGTCTGTAAAAGTGAGCATTATTATTGTTTCGTTGCTTGTTTTCTATACAATCGGTTGTATTCCTCAAAATGCGACAGAACAAAAATATGGGTGGTGGTTTGCTCTACCTGTCGCTACAGTCATTGGCTCGTCCATGGTATTGGCGTGTTCCATTATCAACCGCTTTCGTTATCACATTTCCACCAAAGAAACTAGACCGACCATACCAGAATCTTATAGGCGTCAGCGGAACATTGTGCTGCTGGCAAAGGCCATGTTCTGGATTTGGAGTTTAGGTTGGGTTATATATTTTGTAGCCATAGGCATTGCCCATCAGCCACATGTGGGCGCTGAGGTACTCCTAAGGTCAGCAGTAGCTTCCCTTGACCTGTTCTGGATGGATATTGATACCAACGTGTTGGATGCCCTGGATAGTCACGATGTACTGAAAGGCATGCTCGTATGTGCCAGTTTTGCGGCAGTAGTCTGTTTGGCTACGTTGATTATGAGCCTTGTGTTGTCGCGTTTGATGGCTTTTCTTCACCTTAAAAATATTACCATCAATAGCAATCGAAATCATCTCTATGTATTCTTTGGTTTAGGTGATGCCTCAAAGATATTGGCAAAAAGCATCTTAAGAGAAGATGAGAAATCGGTAGTTGTATTTGTGGAAAATAGTTTGGCTGGAGAGGCAGAGCAAGATGAAGACAAGACAGATGGCTGGAAGAATATTGTCAGCCTGCTTACGCATCGTCGAAAGACTTTTATAGATGCAGATGAGAACGAACGTAGAGCGCTTGCTATTGCCAATTGCGACATTTGCGGGCTTGAGGGAGAAGAAACAGATGTGTTGGGTAATATTGGCTTGGAGATCGTCAAGCAGTTGTTAGCAAAACTCAAAGAGACACAAGAGGGACAGTTACATGTGTTTTTCCTTTCAGAAAACAGGGACAACAATGTAAGAGCCACATCCATATTAGCCAAAGACGAGACAATAAGCAATCCGGCTTTTCAAACAATCATCTACTGTCATGCACGTCGTAATGGTGTCAACAGAATTGTCGAAGATTTGGATATTGAAAAGGGGAAGAACATATCCGTCAAGATTCTTGACTCTTCCCATCTTGCCGTAGAATCATTGAAAAGCTACAAGCAAAACCATCCAGTCAATTTTGTCAAAGTAAGAACGTTGAATGAGAGTAATCCCGGCACTGTATCATCACCATTAGAATGCTTGGTTGTTGGATTTGGAGAGACTGGTCAGGAAGTGGTAAAATTCCTCTATGAATTTGGAGCTTTTGTCAGTAGTTCTTCATCCGCAGGGCATTCCGTAAGGAGTCCTTTCCACTGCTATGTTACAGACAAAGACATGGAAATACTTGAAGGCCAGTTCATATCAGAGATACCTGCTGTCAAATGCAAGAGAAGTTCAGATAGTGATATAGCTGATGCATCTATCAATTTCTATCCCTACGATTTTAATACCGACAGTTTCTACACGGAGGTTCTTGGAAAAATAGTTCAAGCCATCAACTACGTAGTTGTTGCCGTTGGTGATGACGAGACGAATATGACAGCTGCCGTTGAGATTCTTCGCTATGTACGCAGATATCGAAACAACCTTGACGACTTCTGCATTTATGTAAGAGCATACGAAAAAGGTACCTTCAAACATTTGGAAGAGATTGCCAACCATTATAATCGGAGGCTCAGCGAAGATGGCGAAACACCCGTAGAGAAGATTAAACTTTTTGGAGGAAATGAAGAAATCTATACATACAATCTTGTAGTAAGAGATCAATACGAGATTGACGGTCGAGTATATTACGAAGCCTACAGAAGTTTACAAATAGACCCTGCAAATGATGAAGGTTCGTGGGAAAAAAGACGCGAAAGAGCATTAACAAAGAAAAGGGACACCGAATGGGAGCGCATGAGCAAGATAAAGAGGAAAGAGACCCAAGACCGTTCGAATGCCATTCATGCCCAGACGAAGATTATGCTATTAGAAAAGACGGTTGGTGCAGAAAATGCCAGAGGCTTTGGTCTTAGTGCATTGAAAGGGCGAGAAGGAAGACAATCCACCGTCAATTATCCCTACCTTAATTATGCTGAGAACGAATTGATGCTTAATCTTGCTATGTGCGAGCATCTGCGCTGGAATGCCGCACATGAGATGATGGGCTACGTGAATAATAAGGATGGACATGAATGTGATGAATTCCGAAAGAAGCACAACTGTTTAAAGCCGTGGGAGGAACTTGACAAAGAGTCTGATGCAGTTGACTATATTGACGACTATAAACTCTTCGACTATGGCGTGGTAGAGACAAGTTTTAAACTTGAATATATGAAAGAATGACAGATCAAGAGATAATACAAGGACTGATTGCGAGGAACAACCGGGTGACGGAGGATTTTTTCTTCGACAAGTGTCGTCCGTTGTTCTGTAGCATCATGCAGAAGGTATTCGACTATGAAGTGGAGTACGACGAGATGGTGAACGAACTATATGTTTATCTTATGGAGAACGATGCCATTAAACTGCGGAATTTTGAATATCGCAGCACTGTGTATCAATGGCTGAAGATTCTTGCCATCCGTTTCTTCATCCACAAACGTGGTCAAATGATAGATGACATGAGTCGGGAAACTCCTTATAATGGGATCCAACAGACGATAGAGGCAGAAACAGACATGACGGCAGAAGGCGATATGGAACGACTGTTCGACTACATGCCTAACAAGCGGTATGTGATGGTTATCCGTCGGCTGATACTCGAGGACTGGGAACCTGAGCAACTAGCAAAGGAGATGAATATTACTACCGCAAACCTATATAACATCAAACGGCGTGCGATGGCTCAGTTGACCCGTGCCGCCCTTAATGACATTAAAAAGTATGGCAAATAAAGAATATATATCCGATGAGTTGTTGGCGACCTATCTTGACGGCAACACCACCAAAGAAGAAACGGAGCAGGTCTTGAGAGCATTGAAGGCGGACAAGGAACTACAGGAAGTGCTTGACATCGCCTTACAAGTCGAAGAAAAAAGTGCTGCTGTTGTTCCTGTCAATACCGTTTTTACAGAAGAGGTTCTACCTATGTTGCAAAAGGCGGCATTGAGTGACGAGAACATCTGCGCTGTCCTTTGCGAAATATATATATTGCATCGCCGCCAGTTGCCATACGATGAAGAATGGCTGTTGGCTACAGCCCGCAGGAAGAACTGGTTAAAACCTGAAGGAACTCCGCTTTATTGCTTAGGTAATTTGTTGGCATATTCCGGCATGTTCGTCAGTAGGAAATACAATTCCACGATTGAAGATATCGGGCGGGCTATCGAGAAAGACAATGATGTTGTGGTGGGTGTTGATAGAGAGAAACTCTATGCTGAAGAAGTGGATTTAGAAGATTTGACAAACCATGCTGTGGTTGTGACACATATAGGAGAAGACACAGTTACTGTCTTTGATCCATACGAAGCGCCATATATTTCCAATGTACCGATAGTAGATTTCATGGATGCTTGGAAAGAGTCACAGTACTATATGATACAAGTGCTACAGTCGGTAGCAGAATATGAGCCACATCCCATAGATGTCGATAAGATTCCGTTGGATGGGGATTTAGAAGAATTGCAGGAGGCTATTGCTGAAAATGCTCATGATGTATGGTCAGAGGCCAGGATGAAGGAGGGATGGTCTTATGGTAAGGAAAGGGATGATGTCAATTTGAAACATCCCGACTTGATACCATATACTGCATTGCCTGATAGCGAGAAAGAATACGACCGTATCATGGCTTTCAATACCATCAAGCTGGTGAAGAAACTTGGGTATGATATTGTGAAACGAAACGACAGAGAAACATGAGTATATTAATTTTGCTTTCTGCAGCTTTGCTTCCTGCCATCTTCCTGTGGTATTACATTTGGAAGCAGGATCCACAGCCAGAACCGACTAACTGGCTGGTGAAAGCCGCTTTGTATGGTGCGGGAATCTGTATTCCTGTAGCTGTAGTAGAAACAGTGATTGATAACGCTATCTTTGGAGGAGAGCCTTCTACACTCATTGGGACAACCATTCAGGCATTCTTCGTAGCCGCTCTGCCCGAGGAGACCTTTAAGCTGTTGGCTCTTTGGCTTATTCTTCGTAAGAATCCCTATTTCGATGAGCATTTCGACGGCATTGTGTATGCTGTGTGCGTAGGACTTGGCTTTGCAGCAATAGAGAATGTGGGCTATGTATTGAGTGAGGAAGAAAATTGGCTGGGAGTTGCCATTGCTCGAGCTTTATTGGCTGTACCTGGCCACTACATTTTTGCCGTGTTGATGGGGTATTATTATTCCTTATACCACTTTGTAGACCGTTCGCCCCGTACTGCTGCTTGCGTCCTTTTGGTTCCAGTCTTGGCGCATGGTGTCTATGATGCAATTGCTCTTGGAGGTATTGTCAATCCTTATATAGGTAGTATCAGTACCATTGTCCTTATTTATTTCTGTGTGAAGATGCATAAATTCGCAAGGACTAAAATTGTTGCACAGATTGAGAGAGATAGAAATTGTTATAACGCATAGAATGAAGTTTTGTATATGGGACTATTAGTAAAGTTGTTTAATGATGCATCGGATACAGACTTTAAGTTGGCTCAGGATTTGGTGGCCATAGCAGTAGCTGATGGTGAAATATCAGAGGCTGAGCGAAAGACGATAACAGAAATCTGCCAGAAAGAAGGCATTTCAGATGATACAGTCAATGACTGTCTGATGGTTTTTGACGAAGATGCCAAAGCATTGATTCTTACCAAGAGAATAGAGAAAGCAGGGTATCTGACCAAGTTGATTCGTGTGATGGGTATCGATGGAGAAAGCTCTCACATGGAGATTTATTTGCTGGAAATTATCGCATCAAAGATGGGCTTCAGCCATATGGAGTTGGTATCTTTAGTTCTAATGACGGCTACACGCACATTCTTTTCTGGTGATACGGGTGCAAGAACGTTATCTAGTTTCTTGCGCAACGTTATTGATCCTAAGGGTAAGAACTTGCGCCAAAACCGTGATAACCTCAAAAAGATATTTGACTTAATGGCAGAGAATGTTCCTCAACTTCAGAATGAGGAAGAGGATAAGGCTGCCTTTGAGAAAGCAATGAACGCCGCAACAGTTCTTCTTTTGGAGAATTCGCTACTTTGTAGTGAGTTCCGTATGATGGGCATAGACTTCGAGACGGTCTTAGCAGATGAGCGCGAGATGGCTATACGTAGGTGGATTAATAAATAGCAAAGATCCGTAGAAAGTTTATGGGAAAGCTGAGTAATGTTTATAGAGCAGTTTTATTGCTCATTATGATTCACGTGCTTGGTGGAGTAAAGGCTGGAGATTATCAACCACCGACATGTGACAGAATGCAAGTTATTACAATGCGATGTGACAGCTTGCGAAATTTGGGAAAATATGATGAAATAGAGCAGTTATTAGGACCAGAACTTGTACGTGCATCAGGAATCGCAGATAGTTGTGCGCATATGTCATATTTGTTTTCTACGCTGGCTCTTACGTATGAGCAGCTAGGCGATACAATTATGCCGGAGCACTTTCATCATAAGGCTCAAGAATTAGCTGCGGGTTATGAAGGAATAATGGCAGGGCCAGACTCCACCGAAATATATCGTCAGAGGATGAACACCCTTCATGATTTTATCAAACAGTCAAAAATGTCATTCTCCAAAAAGAATCTTGCATATCTGGAACTGATGAATCAGTTAGCTGATGCTATGTTTTACTATGGCAACACATTGGAAGTCATACATATTGGTGAGACAATTCTAAAATTGGCATCAGACTCTTTGCTGCTCAATGAGATGGTTGTGGGCAGCATTTATGTTCCGTTGTTAAGTTCCTATTCCTGGGAGAATAATATGGACCGCGTTAACAAACTTCTTCCTGAGGCGATAGACTTTTATAAACTTTATCCGCAATATGGTGAGAATGAGGCAACTCTAAACCTTTATATTGCGCAATATGCTCTTGAGCGTAAAGCCTATGCCACTGCTATTCTTTATCTACGCAGAGCTGAAAAAACAGAGATAGACAAAAAAGGTGAGCGCCACAGGCAGATTAAAGAAATGATAAAACTATGCGAAAAGAACATATAAAGTATATTTTTGTTTTACTGTTATTATCCATTTCCTGTTATACTGTTGCTCAGGAGAAATCAAATATAAGTGAACAGTTAAAGGATTTGGTTGACAGAAACGACCAACTTTTCCTCAAATTACAGAATCAGGGCAATGACACGACTGGTGTTGGAATGATGGTTGACCAATTGAGTCAGTATTATTATTGGCTAAAAGCTGAAGATACGAGAGAAATCGTAGAGGAGAACTCCAATGTGGAAGTGATGCTTGCAAGAGTGGCCACTTTTTATCAAATGACGAGGAATACGAAATTTGATGAGTTCCATTCGTTCTTTGAGGAATACTATAAAGAGCAAGATGAAGACAACCATCTTTGGTATTGTGGGATAAACGAACAATACTATATGTACCTGTGTTTTCAGCAACGTTTCTTTACTGCATCAGAGGTTGCGATGGCCATGAATAAGGAAATTGAGAGTGCAGGTGACACATCTCTTATTAATTCAGTAGCCAAGTACTATATCGCTAATGCGTATGCAATGCAAAATATCGTCACTAAGACTGAGCAGTGGCTGAATGCTTCCTATGATGCGGGAAAAGGCAAAGTAGAATCTTGTGAGAATGAGTTTTTAGTTCAACGATATGGAGATATGCTTGTTACTAGAGCCCGGCTTTTTGCCATTCAAGGGAAATATGACAGAGCAGAAGACTCTCTTGACGAGATGCTTAACTTAGTATTGAAACGTTATGGAAAGAATACATTGTTCTATGCAAATGGGTTACTATTAAAAGCAGATCTCTTGGCGGTACAAGCTCGTTTGGGTGATTTAAAGAAGGTGTGCGATGAAGCTGCCCCTATCATTCAGAGTATGACAGGTGTGGAGCCGGTTATAAAAGATAATATGCAGTCCGCTTTGAAGAATTATCAGGCAAGAATTAGTAGCGGCACAATAGATAACAAAGATGTGCCAATTATGCCCGGCTCAAATGAAAAGTTAGTATCATTAGGGAATCAAGTTAATGAAGCAGTTCAAAAGTCGGACTGGAAAAAAGTTTTAGAAGCGGGTAAGGAATGGATGTCAATTGCTGAGACATTGGAAATGATAAACTTTAAGGAGTATGACATGATGTTGCATTATATAACCCAATCATACCTGGCTTTAGGTCTTTATACAGAAGCACACGTTTTTTTAGACCACTCACAAGTTTTTGTTAAGCAACGGAACGTATTCGATCCGCAAGCAGATAGGTTTATCATCCTTCAAAAAGGGCGATTATATACAGCACTTGGCAATATGCAACTTGCAAAGAAATACTTTAATGAGAGCAAGTCCATGTATGACAAAGTTGGTGACCGTAGCCTTTTTTATATACAATGTTTGTCAGCAATGACAGAATTCTTTTTTATGAGCAACGATTGGGCCTATGCAAAACTATTCTGTGACGAATTAAATAAGATTATCAACGAAAATACCAAAGGTCTTGATGATTATGACCAAAATAAGGCTGGTGCAATATCCCTTAAAAATATGATTGCAGGTTATATGTTAATGATGGGATATAATCTTCAGGCTATCAATGAACTTAAGGAAATGCTCGGCTATTATGACTCCATCCATGATGATGCGAATTGGTTTGCAGCTTTTTTCCGACTAATGGCGGGTTATATTAAGACGAAGAACTTGGAAGGAGTATCCGCATTAAAGGATGAAATAGATAAGCATAATCTACCGCTTAAAGAGAAAAGACATCTTAAGATGGCGTATGGTATGATTTCAAGAGATCCTAGTGCAATCGATGTGTTGGAACAATACAACTTAGATGCGAGGTCAGAAATAGAAAAGGTGAGAGCATCATTTACACCATACGAACGGGAATCTTTTTGGGAAAGCCGGGTAAGATGGTTAAACTGGTATAATTATTTATTGGCAAGTCGATTACCTGATAATCATAGAGCTATCCAATGCGCTTATGATAACGCTTTATATGTGCGACGTCCTGATCTTGACAAACCTGCTTTTCATTGGCATGAAATCAGGAGTCTGTTAGGCGAGCATGATGTTGCTATCGAAATGATACATACATCTGATTTTGACGAAAAAGGGGAGGATGAGTATTTTTATGCTGCACTAATTCTACGTAAAGAATATGATGCTCCCAAGTTTGTTCCATTATGCGATGTTGAATCATTAAGTAGTATCTGGCAAGATGTAATTCATACGGATACAGCACTGATTAACTCGCAGTATTCTGGTTCCTCTAATTCACGTATATACGAGTTAATATGGAAACCCATCTCTCCTTTTTTAAAGGACAATGATAGCATTTATTATGTTCCTACGGGTTATATAGGAAGGTTCAATATTGCTGCTATCAAAGAGGAAGGTATGCTGCTATCAAGTCGATACCAATTACGCCAGTTGTCTACTACTGCTGAAATCAATCGGATTAAGGCATCAAAGAAAACAGTTTATCATGATGCAGCCATTTATGGCGGTATTACGTATGACGAGTCAGACGATGAGATGTTGTCTGCTGCAGATAAATACAAGTCTAATAGAGAAGATAATAATTTCATGGCCATTCGTTCTTCAAATCGAGGTGCAAATTTTGGGCAATTACAGCCACTTCCAGGTACTGGAGAAGAAGCACGTGAGATACGCGACCTCTTGAAAAACAAAAAAATCGAGTCTCATCTATATGATGGTTCTAAGGCGAATGAAGAGTCCATTAAGGCCTTGAGTGGTCACTCTCCTGATATTATTCACATAGGAACTCATGGCTTTCTTCTGAATACGACTTCTGACATTATGAATCACCAATCTTTTTTGGATAATGCCACAATTGATCATCCGCGACAGGTTTCATCATTAAATTATAGTGGTCTTATGTTTGCAGGCGCGGAAAGAGTATGGAGCGGTGAAGGCCCCATTGAGGGTATAGAAGATGGAATCTTGACTTCTCTCGAACTCAGCCAGTTAGATTTTAGCAATACAAAGTTGGTGGTACTTTCTGCTTGTGAGACTGCACTTGGGCATACAGATGAGAATTTAGGTGACTACGGGCTGAAGCGTGCTCTGAAACAAGCGGGAGTAGGAACTGTAATTGTTAGTCTGTGGGAAGTTCCTGATGAGCCGACAAAACTATTGATGACACATTTCTTCAAATATATAGCAGATGGTGTCGAGTGTCATAGGGCTTTGTCAAAGGCTCAAGACATCGTTCGTAACAAATATCCTCAACCTTATTATTGGGCTTCTTTTGTAATTATTGACTGACAGAGTCTTTATCTCTGATAGAAAGAGCTGCTTTGGCGGCTCTTTTTTGATATATGTACGTAACGAATAAGAATTATAAGATGAGAAAAATAGGATTCATGCTGCTGATGTGTTTTTGCGTGATGTGTGTATTTGCCCAAGACTATATGCGCATCCACTATAAGAGTGGAGTACATACGGATATTGCAATAGCAGAAATAGACAGCCTTACGTTTGTTGAAGGAGATGGCTATAATCATGATAATGACAACGTTGACGAAGATGCGTCACTCGTTGGTAGCTGGTTATGGGGAGATATTGATGCTGGCTATTATGAATTGCTAACGTTCAATGATGATCATACCTATACAGGCTATGATAATTATTTCACGTATGGGTTCGACACACAGACATACGGGTGGTACTCCCATTATGGCGCAATGCTCACTCTTCAATCAAATGGATTCGGATATAAACGAAGATACAATTGGTATGTTGCTGCACTTACAGGAAATGCCCTCGAAGTCATGACGCGAATGGGTCCTTTCACCTATTATAAGATGCAAGCTGATAGTTTACAACTTCAGAAAGGCAACTCTCTTTTGTGTGGAGATGAAGAATCGTATGTCTTTGCAGATGGGGTTATTGCAAAAATTGAGGAGAATAGGCTTGTAGGGGTATCCTCTGGTACTACATATATATTGAAGAAAGTTGCAGATAGTATTTATGCACATCGTGTCATTGTTGGGTAAGATAAGAATAAAAAGAAGGCCAGAGGTGTATATCTACCCCATACAGAGTGTATTTAGTATGCAAACTGAAAGTTTTCTTGCCAAATACACTCCTAATTCAAATTCTTTTTTGTATCTTTGCGCCATATTCCTAAAACAAAATGTGATGATTGATGAGAAGATACTAAAAGAGAAGGCTGAGAAGTATCTGGTTTGCTTCAACGAGCAATGCCCCAAACACGAGCATTGCTTGCGTTGGATGGTTGGCCAACACGTACCATGCAAGCAGCTTTCTATCACCTGTGTTAATCCAAAAATTGAAAAGAAAGATGGTGAATGTCCCGCCTATCGTGACAGTCAACCGCAAAATGTAGCCAAGGGAATGATTCATTTCTATGATGAGATGCCCAGGAAATTGGAAGTCGCAATAAAAAACGAACTTATTGCTCGGTATACTCGTGTCGGTTACTACAATATGCGTAAAGCAGAGCGACCGATAACTCAAGAAATAGAAAATGAGATAATTCAAGTCTGTCGTAATCACGGATGGAAAGGGGAAATACGATTTGATGAGCGTAAATGTGAAGTGGTGTGGTAGGATTTGTAGTTTACCCTTTATTGCAAAACGTACTGACTTGTATTTATAATATAGTGTCTATCATTGGTGATGATGTAATTGTATATAAAAGAAAAGGGGTTAGTTTTGATGCATAGCCGTCGAAAAAACTACGTGCAGAAGTAGTTGCACTCAACTTAAATTGAAATGAAAAAGCTGCTGATTAAAAAGAAATAAACGATAAGTAATAATATGGTAAAAGATAATATTAAAGTGAATGAATTGCATATGCTGATAGATCATATCGCGGATGACGATAAATTATTATCGTTAGTAAACGAATATGTTTCAAATTTAATTCCGAATAAAAATAAACCGCATGCTATTAGTAAAAGTGATGTGGCTAAGAATATCAGAAGAAATCTAAATGTTGTTGTGCCGGTCGTCTGTGACGATATGTTTGAATATATAAATGAAAACAATGACGTGTTAACAATAAGAGATTTCATATGTGAGCAGTATTGTGGTGAGGATAATAATGAAGCCATTAAAGCAATCAAAAACAATTATTACTATGGAATATCTCTTTTAGAGAAAATAGAGAGAGAATCTTTATCTAATTCAATGCATAGATCAATAGTAGAAGCCATTAATTCTGGTCGAATTAGACTTAAAACAAATGTTGCAAGATTTCTTAGAAATGGGAACTTCCCTATTATTATCACTACATTTGGATTTAATCTCATCGAAAAGGAGTTGGGGCTTAAGAAAGAGTCTACGGAATGGTACAATCCAAACCGGAGAAATGATTTGCCAATTTTAAATCATGAAAGGCCAAGGATAGTATATCATATATTTGGAGGTGAGACTCATTCTTCTTGGGTATATAACGAACAGACTCTGCTAAAGTTTATGCATTCGCTACATAGCGAAGATTATGGTGCAAAGAATCTGTCGAGTCTACTAAGAAAGCATGGAAATGAAGAGGCAAAAAGTTTGTTGGTGATGGGATCTTCACTTCCTGACTGGTTATTTCGTTTTTTTGTGTATCCGATGTATGAGGATGAATTAAAGGATGTAAAAGGGTATTGGCTTTCGTTGGATGATATAGAGGAAGAATTGGATTTCTTTTTAGAACGCAATAATTATACAGGCCAAACAAACCTCCGAAACGGGAATCGTGTAGAAACTATTCTAGCCGAGGCCACACCCGAAGAAATGGATCATATTGCAAACCAAAGTCATAAGCCGAAAATATTTGTGTCATATAAAAGAGAAGTGGACAATCCGCAAAAAGCGGAAGAAATTCAGCGCGTAATAGACATTCTATGCAGACAAGGTGTTGTCTGGCTTGATACGAAAGAAGTGTCTGATGGTGGAAATGCTTATTGGGCTAACATCAAGAATGCAGTAATGAATTGTGATATATTTGTACCTATTGTGACGGAACGATATCTAGAAGAATATCTTGATGCTGAAGATGTTTCTCAAGTTATGCCGGAAGATTTTATTAATGCAGACAATAATAATGCTAATGATAACAGTTTTATTGCAGGGTTAAAGCCAGTCTTAAGAGAAGCTTTCTATGCTATTGCATATGGAAAGCTGTGTTCTCCTGTTGTTATATATGACGAGAAGAATAATTTAAATGCTGGAAGTGTGGAGGCGATTGCTAAGGATAATAATGACCCTCATAATCTTCCGTTATGTATTTTTGGCGAACACACCCTTCTGTTACATAATGATAAAAAACCAGTTTTTTTCAAACTTCCCAATATTGATTGACTATGGCTGATTCTTTATTTATGGGTCCCTCGTTTTACGAGGAAAAAGATAAAAATAGTTTCCTTGGTCGTGACAAAGAAGCTGAAGATTTGCTTTATTTAGTGGCAAATAGTGACTTTTGTGTTTGTTATGCAGAATCAGGTGAGGGGAAATCCTCTTTAATTAATGCTGGTTTACAGCCAAGGATGCGTGAAAGAAGTATGTTTCCCATTCATGTTGTATTTAATGAAGACGATTTTGCAAGAACGCCTATAAGCAATAATAATTCCAAAAATGATCCTATCAACATCAACTTTGATCAGCTGATATGGGATAAAATCTATGATGCAGTTCGCTTTGCACGCAGCACAGAACAGTTTGGCGATCTATACAAGACTCTCACAATCCAGAGTACAACTATTACAGGGGAAAACGTCGAATTCCATGAATCATTATGGTGGAAGTTGCGTTTTAATGAACTGAGAATTAATTCTTATGAGTCCGTTATACCTGTGCTTATTTTTGATCAATTTGAGGAAATTTTTACACGGGCGAAAGATCTTGCTTGGACAGATTCTTTCTTTAAATGGTTAGAGGGTTTGTATGAAGACAATAGATATGCTGACTATTCTATTGATGATAATAGAACGAAAAAGTTCAAGGTCTTACTTTCTCTAAGAAGTGATTATGTTAGTGAACTAGACTATTGGTGCATGAATAAATACTTTATTCCATCCCTAAAAAATAATAGATATTGCCTCAAGCCTCTCTCTAAGCATTCTGCGTACGAGATTGTACAACAGTTGTCAGAACTTCCAAAAGGAATCACATACACTGACATCATCAAATCTGCCAAAATTGAACGTTCGGGTGATTGGGCATGCATTGATGACTTCTTACCTTGTATATCTGCACTTGTCCTTTCGTTAGTATTAACTGGGCTTGATGAGGGGGATAATGAGATTAAAACCAAACTAAATGAGCTGGTTAGTGAAGGTAAAGAAAATATAAGTGAAGAATTCTTTTTCTTCGTAATGAATTGTATTTATGAGAAAGCATTATATAGATCGGGAATAGGGAAAAACTCTGCATTGAGAGATATTCTGGAAGAATCATTAGTTGACACAAATGGCAGGAGAAGGGTTGTTTCTAGGTTAGATAAGAACTTTCTGTCCATTCCTGAACATATAATAAACAAACTTGCAAAAGAAAGAATTCTTGTTGTAAGTGGAATGAATGTAGAATTATCCCATGACTGCCTAAGAAGAGTTGTAGAAAATCACAATGCTGAAAGGCAGAAGAAGTTAGAATATGAAAAAAGGAGAAATGAGATTTTGTTGAAGGCAACTGAGAGAGCAAAACACAGGGTTATACGCCAAAAGCATAATATTTATGTGTTTTTCGCATTGTTAATTTCATTCTCTTTGTCATACTTGATTTTGCGTTTTCACTCGTATAATATCATAGTCCCATATTTTGGGGGTGGTGGGAAAATATTAAATGCACCACTATCTGTGTTGAAAGAGTTTCTATTGGTTGTAATCACCATATTAATTCCCTTTGTTTGTATATTTCATGGTTATCATAAAAGATGGGGAAGAAACTATATGATTAATGTAACATCAATGTTCGCATTTTTTCTATTCCTCTTATTGTTATTGGTTTTTTATGATTCTGTTTTTTGCCCAGTAGAAAGATATGTTTCAACATGTGATGACTCTGCACTATTATTGTGGGGTGTACCATTTTCTTTTTTCTTGATATATCAGCGGAAACTTTTATGGCACTATTTATTATATGCCATGATGCTGGTACCGTTAGCGATAAATGCTCTTGGCAGATGGCATTTGTCAGCCAAGTTTCTTGTTACTTATTTGTGTGTCATCACATTGTTTATAATATTTAGTTTTGTAAAATGCAAAACCAGAATTTATCTTCGTACCCCGCGAATATTTACTAAATTATTATGGATCATTCTGAATATCATAGTATTGCTATCTGCAGTTTATTTCCAATTGGGATTCGATGTAAGACGTATCAATTATGACAATGCTGTTAGGAATAATTTATTAAGTAGGGGATGGAAAACTATCGTGGTAAAAGAACTGGATAAATTTTGCATACTAGATGCACAATCCGGAGATACTATATTACCATGCATATTTGATTCGATATATTATAATCATAAAAATCTAGAGTGCTCATATTTTTATATATCTGATACAGTTAATATTGAAAATGGTAACCATGGTATTTTTAAAGTAAAATCTGCTTATGGAAAAGGTCCTATAAAGGTTAGTGTTGTTATTAGCCCTGAATTTGAATGTTCATTGTCAAGGTTGCGAAGATTAAACTTGACAAAAGCAAATTTGAGAGATTCACTTATGAAAACATCTGCTATAGTGTATAATGATTTGAGGAATGGAATCATAAACCATCTCCGTACTGGAAATACATTAGAAATTAGTGATATTAGTTGCTTTGATATGTTAGACAGCTTACATAAAGAACAAACAGGAAGAATTCTTTCAGTAGTTAGCGCAAAAGTTGATTCTTTAAATGATAATCTAATAAACACCTTATATCGAGCCGTTTATTCTGATTTATGTCTTTGCTCGATAAAAGATAGGATTGCGAATCATGATATTAATGGAGTGATGGAATTATTCTCGCATTTTCAAACATGTGAATTCCAAGAAGAGCAAAGCAAAACTCTTAATACGTTCTACCAAGTTGAGGTAGACTCTATCCGTTTCGCTTTTTCAAGCAAAGATTTGGTTGCGGGTTATACCTCTGCCCATACAGGAATGCTGCACTCAATTGCCGGCTTGGATATACGTCCACACGCAGAAAGCGTTTTGGACAAGATAAAAAAAGACAATGCAAATCTCAACGAATTATTTTTGTCTATTATCGATAATCTCCAAGTTGTTAATGCAAATAACTTCTATTTAAATTATTTCAAATCGATTTTGTCAAAGATGAATCAAGGAAAATCCATAAAGGAGGCGAAAAAACAAACACTAATTCAATTAATTGGAGGAATAGATAGACAAATAAATCGGTTAGATACATTAGATTTGTTGTTTACCTACAATTTCATAGAATCAGAGCTGTCATATAAGCGATTGTCAGATAGTACTCTAAATGTTTTAATTCCATTAATTGCAAGTGGAGAGAATATAAATTACAACAGTAGTTTAATTGATATTTGTCGCGAGTTGATAAAAGTTAGCGTATGTCGCTGGTATGAAGATGGAGATACTTATGTAAAACAATTAAAGAAAGCGGATCAAAGTAGGATTCAAAAGTCATACAGGCTTATCGAGGAAATCGTTGAAGCCGCTAATTCAGGAAAAGAAGGCATTAACGAACGGAAAAAACTTATTAATGTATTAACTAGGAAGATAAAACAAAAGGCAGAACAAGCTCTTCAAGAAGAATAAAAGTTTTTAAACATTAAAAAGAACAGCTATGAATCGGATTTTTGCATTATTGTTCTCAATCTCCTGCATATTTCCAGTGCAGGCACAAGAAATTATTATAGACAAAGGGTTAAGAGCTTTTGTTGATGCTGTTGTGTTACTTAGGCAAAGCAGTTCAAGCAATGGAAAATCAGCAAAAGTATTGTTAACAAAGGATAATAGTTGGACTTTGATGGATGAGCTTAAAGATGAGAACAACAGTGAGTGTTGGCTTTCGAAGAAAATGAAAAGGTTCAATTTGGTTCCAATTTTGACACAAGTTCTTGCAGAGCGGTATGGAAAAAATATATCTCGTGGGGATTTCTTGAATGGAGAAGATCCAAGATTTAACTATTCTCTTATTGAAAAAGGTATAAAAGCAAAGAAGAAGGTAAAATACACATTTCAAGGTCGTGTTGGTAAACAGGATTTTGTAATAATTCCCTGTGATCCCACATCTATTTTGGCTGTTAAGTTTTCAAAAGGGTCGTCTTCTCTAAAAGCGATACAGCAAAAGGATAAAGAAGGGTGTATCTATCTGCATATAGGCGCGAAATTGAAGTCTACCGACAAGATTACCTTGGAGATTGAGAACAAGTCGAGTAATAATGTGGCTATTGCCATTCTTAACCATAATACAAGAAGATGAAAAATTTTAAACGTATATTGCCATTTATATTAGGGCTTGTAACTACAAACTTGATGGCTCAGGGCATTGCAAATGTGCCTGATAGTGTATTCTTTGAATATGCCAAATCTTTGAAGAATAAAGGCAACGACTATTATATGCTTTGTAATAGAATGGGAATACGACAGGTAATCGACGAGTATAAGCAAGCCTTGGATAAACGGAAAGCGGCAGGAAACCTATCTGAGGAAATGGAAAGCTACTTCATACAGGACACCTTGAAGCTCTGTGGTGACTATTACTATTTGAATTGTGATTATGATAGTAAGTCATACGCTCAAGCAGAGAAGTGTTTTAAACAGTATCGTGATAATTATCTGTCACACGCTGGGACATACGTGGCTGGACAAGGAATTTATGTAGCCCATCAAGAACTTGCACAACTTTACTATAAGCAAGGACGATATGAAGAGGCATGCGATGAGATGAAGGAGGTTTTGGCTAGTGCGTCTACGTATATGAGAGATGAAGATGAGCCTTTTGATAAATTATCGCAATATGCTATCTGTTTAGCACGAGTGAATCAATTTGACGAAGCCATAAGCAACATAAATGAAGTCCTTGATAACTATGAAGATATAGATACAGAAAGGTACGGAGAGGCATTGCGAAAGAAAGCAAAGATACTGATGTTGAGAGAAGAGTGTGGCGGCAAAATTGATAAGTCGGAAGCCTTGGATTACTACAAACAATACTTTTGGCTGAAGAAAAAGGATGCACTGGCTCATTTCATGGGGATGAATTCTAAGGAAAGGGAAATGTATTGGATGAAAATCCGTCCTTTTGTCACCGACTGCTATAGGTTAGAAGATGCTGATGCAGGATTTTTATATGACGTGACGCTGTTTGCTAAGGGGTTGCTGCTCCAGCTTGACAGTGCCGGAGGGGGCAGGCAGAACATACATGCGACATGGCAGATGGTGCAGGAAAAACTTAAGCCAGATGCCTGTGCTATTGAGTTTGTACAGTATGAGAAATATGGTCGAGAGAAGATGGGGGCTTTAGTCTTAAAAAGAACAGGGAAGCCAATCTTTGTGAAAATGTCAGATCCCGATAGCGTCTTAAATTATAAGATAGATGTGAAAGGTACGTACCTCACTGTAGACTCACTTATACGATCTGTTCATGGCCCAGATTGGGATAGCCGTGTACCACGCAATCTGCTATATAGTGACTCGCTCGGACTTAACAATTTTATATGGAATTCTAATCTTATTGAGGCTGTAGCCAATAGTCAGGACTTGTGGTTTGCGCCCGACGGATATACTCACCAATTGGCTATTGAATATCTTTTGCCGGAAAGTATTAAGTACAAATCGTGTCACCGGCTTTCATCTACACGTGTTTTGTTGTCAGAGGGAAGAGAACAGTCATATAAAAAGGCATTGCTTGTGGGGGGTGTTGACTATTACGCTGGAAGTGCTGCCAATGCTGCTGGTAATGACCAGATTGCTTATCATTATGTGTATAATAATGGTAAACCGGTTACCTTCGGTGCTCTAGAGAAATCAGATAATGAAGTGAGGGAAATACTCAAACTGAGGAATACCGTTGGAGATACACTCCTTGTAGGAGCATTGGCGGTGGAACCATCATTTAGGCAGATTTGTGGGGAATATTCCGTGATACATATCTCATCACACGGAGTGTTTGATGCTGCTACAATTCCACAGGGAACGGATCTTAAACAAAACTTAAGTGATAATACCTTGTCGCATAGTTTGATTGCTTTTGCCGGAATCAATTCTTCTTTGAATGACAAACAGTTTGACACAAACCGTCAAGACGGGATATTGTCAGCAAAGGAAATATCGTCGCTCAATTTATCCAAGGCAGATCTTGTCGTGCTCTGCTGTTGCGAAACGGGGCTTGGCTACGTTACACCAGATGGTGTGTATGGTATCCAACGTGGATTAAAGAATGCCGGTGCCAAAGCGATTATTTGCACTTTGTGGGATATTGATGACGAGGCATCATCATACTTCATGATTCAATTCCACCAATATCTTAAGGATGGTAAGGGCTTGTATAAAGCTTTCTATCAAGCAAGAGAATCGATGACGATGAAAGAAAAATATAATGAACCCAGCTATCGTGATGCGTTTATACTGATCGATGCACTCTAAAGGATTGATGAACGCAATAAATAACCCAAGAATACGTTTAACAAAGGTTATAGTTGCTTTAGGCAAAGTCTCTCTATGACCATACGGAATAATAACACCAAATCTGGAGACTATAGGTAAAAAATTAATGTTATGTTCAAAAAATTATTTTTAGGAGCTTTCATGCTTGTTTCAATGTCTGCTTTTGCTCAGGAGCAGGAGCAGCAGGCTGCTAAAGTTGACTCGAAGGCAACTTCAGAGACTGTTGATCAGCTGTCTATGGCAAACCAGCTTGTAAAGTACGGCTACCAGACCAAATCTGCTCTGCCTTTGATTCAGGCTGTACAGATTTACAAGAAACTTAATGTTACTGACGAGGCTCGTGAGAAGACGACAGAGGGTGGTAGTACTGCGTCGGAGAGTCTGACAAAGACTCAGGTCGTTTCATTTGACGAAGCCAAGATTTTGGCAGATGCGACTAAGTTTGCTGCTGGTAATAAAAACCTTTTGGGTTTGATTGATGATGCAAAGAAAGCATCACGCAGCCCAGTTCAAGGTTCTGTTAGACATTCAGATTGCGTTAACGCAGGTGCTACAGATGTTTACAAAATCACTTGTAGAGGTGGTGAAACCACTACTATCTATGTAAGTGGCGATGGCGATACGGACCTTGATCTGTATGTATATGACGCTAATGGAAATCTTATTGATAGTGACTACGACGGTTCTGACGAGTGCTTGGTGCAATTTGTTGTATATCGCACTCACACCTTCACTGTAAGAATAAGGAATAGAGGGCGAGTATATAATTGCTATACCCTATATGCCATCTAATTTAAAATAAGAGCGAGAACCATACATTCTCGCTTTTTTTTTCTCATATCGTTAATCATTCGAATGTTTTTTTGTGACAATTTTAATAAAATCTGTAGGTATTTCGAAAAAAAATGAGTAAATTTGCCACATTATTATATAATTAAGGTAGATGAATAACAAAGTACTGATAATTGGAAACCATCCTATAGCTGCTGACCTAACAAGACAATATCGTCAGCGGGGTGATGAAGTGGTGACATTGATGCCAGACCAGACTCATGACAAGACAGATGTTGCCACATATAAGGAATTTGCTCTCTTATCTGATTGGGATGCAAATCCTTTTGAGGCAGATGACAAGGTGCTGGATATCTTGCAGCAAATAGCAGGAAATGTTCCAAGCGCGGAAAACGGGAAAAGACCGTTATGTCACCTCTTGCTCAGAAGTCATTCACTGCTTCACATGATTCGTCTTGACGGATTCCGTAAAGAAATAGAGGACAAGCTGGAGGTGAATGCCTTTACGATGGAAGATCAGTGGAGCCAGATTATTGCTATGGGACTGGACAGGGAACCAATTACCAGGCAGTCAGAGAAGACAGTTCACCTTGTTATCTTTGGAATGTCTGAGATCGCAGAACAGGTGGCAATCAATGCCGCACATGTTTGCCACTTCCCTAATTATTTGCGGAATAATCATTCTTTACGGACACGAATTACCGTGATTGATGAATCCGCATTTGCGAAAAGTAGAGAATGGGTGCAACGGTATAAGAATCTGTTCGACAACAGCTACTTCCGATTTGTTGATACAAAGAAAACTCCTGCTGTTACTAATACCTACAGACCAATGTTTAGGGATAGAGAGGATTTTGTTGACATTGAATGGGAATTTGTAGAGGCATCACCCTTCGATAAACTTGTGAGAGACAAGATTTCCAAATGGTCAACAAGTCCGTCTCAACTATTAACAATCGTTTTTGCTAATGATAACACAGATATTGGTCTCAATGATGCTCTGCATGTGCCTGAAAATATTATCTCAGCACAAACACCTGTCTATGTTTATATGCAGAGCAACAAAGCGTTTGACCAGATTAAGCATTCAAGCAATACGCCTAATGTTATCCCATTCGGGATGGCAGACCACGGCTATGACATCAATATTCCCATCGTAAAAATGGCTAAGAATGTGAATTATATCTATGACCGCTGTTATGAAGAGAACGACAAAGACTGGAATGGTCGTTTGCGTTTCACTATAGAAATTGATGAAGAGAAGAAAGAACTGTCATGGGCAAAGAAATCTGGTGTCAAGCGTATGTCAAACATCTACAATGCTATGACTATTGGCGTAAAGATGCGGTCAATGGGTTTCAAAGAAGATGAGTGGGATAAGTTCTACGAAATGTCGCAGGAGGATATAGAAGTACTTGCTGAGGTAGAGCACAACAGATGGAGCGTTGAGGAGCTGATACTTGGGTGGAGACCATGCTCTGACAGGGAGCAGCGAGAAATAGAGGCTGACATCAATTTGAAGGAAGAGTTTAAAAAACGGAAAATTCACTATGACCTTCGTGCCTATAATGACTTGCGTCCTGACGGAACGGGAAGGCCTGTCCAGATATATGACCGTTGCCTGTCAGCATGTATTCCTTTAATAGCCAAAGAAAGTAAAGGAGGTGAAGCATGAACGAGAAAAACTACTATTCGCTAAGACTTTTAGGGTCGAATGCCTTTCATGCAAAAGGTGATGTATTAAAGACCACCAACAAAGTGTTGAATATAGGCGAGACTTCAGACTGTGAAATCAGGTATGAGGCAGGTCAATATGAGCCAGAACGCTATGCAACCATCGTGGAAAATCAAGATGGTAAAAGTTGGCGACTGATACAGCGTTCAGAACATGTAAGTGCTAAGATCGCTGGCTCCGGAGGATTCGGATTTGTACATCAAATCAAAGACGGCGATGTAATCAGCTTTGATGGGCAAGACTTGGAATTGGAGTTCCATACCCATTTTGACAGCAACTATGGTAAAAACGGTATTGTCGTGGAGCAGCATACCAATAAGCGTTTAATCCGAGGAATCATTGGGGCTATCGTTGTGCTGTTCATTGTCATATTGGGTCTGGCTTATTTTTTGCGTCAAGAAGAGAAAGCGCCTGCTATTCGTTACGACCAACTTCAAGAATATCTTTCATCTGTCTATATAATCCGAGTTGATTCTGTTCAGTGGATAGAGGTTACTAAAGGTGACACATCCCTTGTTCGTCCTACAAAGATAATGGATAGTGGTGGGGCTGCGGGGACTGCATTCCTAACCAACGACATGAAATTGATAACTGCCCGGCACTGTATAGAATATTGGATTGGCAATGATATTGATTTGACTACGAAGGTAAAGAACCTGCCAGATGATGACATCGTAAAATGGGCCATTCTTTCTGAGAAGTTTATGCAAGAGCGAGAGGATGAAGATGTTAGTCAGCAGCTTCGCGTATTCTTTAGCATTTACGAGGAGCAGATGCCGGATGAACCCATATTAAGTTTCACCTCGACTGACTCGAATGTCCATATCAATCGATCTCACGACGGCATTCTTCAACTGGCCGACTTTAGTGATGACTATTATTGGAGGTCTGTTCGCCCCTATTTCACCGATTTGGAAATGGAACTTGGTGACATTGCATATATGGATGTAAATATCGCTGGTAAAATAGAATTAGCAGACTCTGCTTCGATAGCTCAATTAAACCAATCATCGGAAGTGGCAGTCCTGGGCTATCCCAATAACGCCAGTGGTAAGAAGGTCACTTTTGCTGCTGGAGCAATCAAAGAAAATAGAGCAGACACATTGAATCGTGTTAATCCTGATATTCAGTTTGATGCTAATATCACACACGGATTCTCAGGTGGGCCTGTTTTTATTAAGTTAAAAGACAAAGTTGTTGTAGCGGGTGTCGTCTCAAAGATAGATACGGAGAATGGTATCTACAAGAAGGCTGTACCTGTTACAGAGATTGGATATATGCAGAAAAGAGGAAAGGGGGCAGAAAATGACTGATATGACTATACATTCGATAGCTGGCTTTTGTAATGAGAAAGCCTTATGGAAGTTGTTAGTTGACTTGAGTTCAATATCATTGAAAGAGACATCTAATGACTGGAAGGTTATCACACCTGAAATGGTGATTATTGATGGGGAGGACTTTCGACTGAGCAATGAGGCACCTCAGGGTCAGTCAACGGAATTTTATCCCCCCGAAGGTGTCGGGAATTTAGGAAATGAAGGACTCGTCTGGTCATTGGCGGCAATTGTATGCTATGCTTCATCAGGGCATTACGTCTTTGGAGGACGAGGTGGTTCGTACCAGCGTAGTCATCCTAAGGTTGAGTTGCCAACTTTAAAAAAGGAGCACTCAGGTTTAGCGGCATTGGTGAAAAGATGTCTTTGTTATACGCCATCACAAAGGATCAGCCTTGATGACCTTCATGCCGCAGCAGTGAAGGGACTCGAGTCAAATGTGCTAATGAGCCGGGTAAAACGTATGAACGTGCCTGGTGAAGACGTTGCTTCATCAGACATGATAGATGATATATGGCCTGATAAAATGGGGTAAAATTTAAAAATATATAGGAATGAAAAAGAGATTGATATTTACATTGTTGTCATTTGCAGTCTTTATGGTGTCACAGGCACAGGAGCAGACAGACAATTATTTGCAAGAGATTGCCAAAGTTGTGAAAGAACTACGTAAAAGTAACAACTCAACCAGAAATTCTGCGATTGTCACTCTTTCCGCAGAGCAGAAGCCCAAAGTCACTCTAATGGATGAGGTTAAATGGGCCGGTGACGAGGAGGAGAAAGCAAACGAGGTGAAAGGAGCAAAAGGAAATCGTTTCAAGCTCAACCAAGTAGTCGCTTACGTCTATAAGAAACAGAATCATCTGTTGGAAAGTAAGAACGAGATGCTGAATGGTAATGAGAAGGATATACACTATTCGCTCATTGAAAAAAGCGTTAAACGTGGTGGAAAAGTGACTTATCAACTTAAAGGAAGAAGCGGAGATCAGGACTTTATGTTTGTGCCTTACAATGCCAAATCAATATATGTTGTCACCATGTATGTTGACGGAAAGAAAGTCGATAGAAAGGAATGCTCAGATGCCTGTCAGATTCACCTGGACGGCCTCTCACGTCGACAGACTATCACATTCTCAATCAATTATCTGGATGACAAGGCCAACAAAGACCTTGTAGAGTCATTCGCCATTTTAAACTATAATCAGCAGAAGTAATGAAATCAAGACTTATATTGTCAGTAATATGTATGACAGTGATTTTGTCGCTGTCAGCTCAATCAGTTACAGGTATCCTTAAAGAAGCCAAAGAACTGAAAGACGGCGGCAACTATATAGAAGCAGTTAAGAAATACAGTGAGGTCAGTACCAGGGATTTGAAAGGCAAGCAATTACTGGATGTTCTTGCACCAGAGGCAGAATGCTATTATATGCTTGATGACTATCAGCAGTTGGACTCTACGATTGTCAGATATATTAAATGTTTCAGGGCATCGCGGGACGAATTGGGCGATTCTTTGGATGTATATAAGGCTTATCTGTTTAAGATGTTAGGCAATGCTTTGTATGCTGAAGTTGACGAAAGTAGCCACGGAATAGACTATGCTAAAAAAGCAAGTGATTATTATGTAAACAGTCTTAAAATATTTGGTAGCCGCGGCAGTGATGATAATGCGTATGTCCTTCTTAAAGAACTGGCTCAGTTGTTTTATAAGGTGAAAGCATATTCTTATGCATACGAGTATTTGGGTGAAGTCAAAAGTCGCTATCAAGACAGACTTGACAATGGTATTACTGATGAGGAACCTGATTTTTATAATACATTGTCACAGATGGCTCTTTGTAAGGCGAGAATGGCCTCTACAGAGAAAAGTGACAATTCTTCAAAGGAACTGTTCAAGCAAAGTATCGCCCAGATTGACTCTGCTGTAGTATATGGTCAGAAGAGAAAAGATGCGATGTATTACAACTGGTTGCGTGTCAAAGGCAAGATTTTAATGATGCAATATGACAGGCTAAACATTGATGGGAAAAAGGTAGCGAAGGAGTGCTACGAGCAATACGTGAACTATCAAAGGAATACTGTTGGTGCCCGGTTGGCTCAGATGACGGAGTCTCAACGAGAACAAAACTGGTTGGCATTGCATGATTTCCTGTTTGACTGTTATCGTTTAGGAACTGAAGCACCAGAAATGCTGTACGACCTGGCCTTGTTCAGCAAGAACTACCTTTTGGAGGAACGCCAGACAGACAAAGTGCGTTGGCAAGATGTAAGAAAAGCCCTGAAAACTGACGACTGTGCTTTGGAATTTGTTCAGTATCATGGAGCTAATGATGAGAGTCATCTTGCGTGCTTGGTGTTGAAGAAACAAAGCAAAACCCCACAATTTATAGAGATTTCCTCAACAAACGAAATCCTTGGGCGAAAGCTTAATAGATTCTTTGATTTGGATGTGGAACAATGTATGACCTATCAGCGGGGAGAATATAGGTTGTCAGCTATTAAAAACATGCTTTATTCAGACTCCATACTTTTCCATCAGATATGGACTCCACAGCTTATGAATGCCATAGGTGATGCAAAGAAAGTTTATTTTGCGCCAGACGGATTCCTGCATCAATTGGCAATTGAATATATGATTCCCGATACATTGAAAGACTGCTATAGACTGTCATCAACTCGTGTCTTGACTAAGAAGAAAGAACCGATTGATTACAGTAAATTGCTTGTATGTGGCGGTATGAACTATCATACAAAGCTAAATCCCCACACAACGGGCAATGATGTGAGGGCATATAATTTCTTTGCAGGCAATGGATCCGTCAGTGATTTACCGGGGACATTGAAGGAAATACAAACAATTATGGATGTTCGCCATAATCCTGCAGATACATTGTTGACCGGCAATAATGCTACCGACGAAAACTTTATGCAACTGCTGTCGCGCCGTTATCCTCTCGTTCATATTTCCACTCACGGCTATTTTGCAGGGCGAATGGATTCTGGGACTGACCTGAAACCCGCAACAACAGACTACTCCATGTCAAAAAGCGGACTTATTTTTACTGGTGCATCAAGTGCTCTTACCGACAGGGAATTCAATACCAATATGTTCGATGGCGTGTTGTCTGCGTCGGAGGTCGCCAAATTTGACATGCGGGGAACAAACTTAGTCACTTTGTCCGCGTGTCAGACTGCATTGGGAGACATTACTGCTGATGGTATCTTTGGTATGCAGAGAGCTTTAAAAATGGCGGGTGCAAAAGGCCTTATGGTGTCACTTTGGAGTGTTGGTGACTTGTCTTCTTACAAGTTGTTCAGCTACTTCTATGAGGAATTAGAGAGTCAGCAGGAAAAAGACATCCATAAGGCTTGGAAGGTTGCAAGGCAAAAATTGTCTGAGTATGTTCACTATACACCATATTTCAATATGGACACTCTTGAAGAAGATGTGAATGTGGCTAAATTCGATAAGCCAAGTGATATATTCCCGTATATCCTAATAGATATTTTTTAAATATGGAACATAAGTACGACATATTTATCAGTTACCGCAGGGGCGGCGGAGCACAATATGCAAGAATTCTGCAGTTGATGCTTATACAGCGTGGTTATAAGGTATTCCTTGACTACGACGAGTTGACAGATGGTGTCTTCAGCGATAAAATCAGAGCCGCTATCAAGGAGGCACCGGTGTTTATGCTGGTGCTGTCGGGTGGCTCTATGACTCGTTGTGCCAACGAGGGCGACTGGGTACGCCAGGAGATAACGCTTGCAGTTAAACAGCAGAAGCATATAATCCCCGTTAACCCTGACAACAGTTTTGACGGATTCCCAGAAGGAATGCCGGAGGAACTGAAGGAGGCTGTCGGTTCGCACCAGCACTCGGAAATCAGTTTCGGTCAGGCTCTTGGTGCCACCATCGACTTGATGATTAAGAACCGCCTTGTGCCTACGTTGGGTGAGAGGAACTCTTTAGGTAAGAAGGACGAGGATTATGCATCAGCACAAGAAACACTCCGCAAACAGGATGCTCATAATCGGTTTATGAAACGTCTTGGCATCGTCAGTGCTGTAATCATGATAACCATCGTGCTGGGCACCTGTTTCTGGTTCTGGAAAAACCAGCATGACAAGGATGTTACAGCGGCAGAGGTCGCAGAATTGGGAGCTATGCGCTCCGAGTTGCAGGAAAAACATAAGGATTTCATGCTCCAACTCAACCAAGACCTGACGATGAAACAGATGGCTACTATCGACACGATGCTGACGAATATGACCGTCGTCTATCCAGACTCTATCTGGATAAGCCAGTTTGAATTTACTGTCGGACAATGGTACGGCATCAAAGGGGAACCATACGACGAGGCACAGGCACACATGCCCATGACCAACGTGTCGTATGCCGACATCTATATGTTCCTTGGGGACTTGGGCGATATGACCAACCTCAACATAGAACTGCCTTCTGTCGAAGTGTGGGAATACGCTGCTCATGGGGGCGAGAATCATGAAACGACGCTCTATGTGGGCGACGATGATGTCGATAAAGTCGCCTGGTACAAGGACAATTCCGATGGACGTGTCCACCCCAGCGACGGTCAGCAAGGAAAGGAACCCAACATGCTTGACCTTTACGACATGAGTGGCAATGTGAGTGAACTCTGCAACAGCCCCTTCGATGATAGCGGTGCCTACACCATTTGTGGCGGCAACTACGACTCGCCAGCCACTGAGGTCACAGCAACATCCCGCAAGGGCTTTGCCACCGATGCCAAAGACAAGCACGTCGGATTCCGCATCATCATCCGCAAACCATAATTATAAATATAAAAACGATAACTATATAATAACAAACTAAATATAAATAAGGTATGAAGAAAACAGTTCTCATTATTCTTTCCGTCATTTACTCATTCAGTGTATACGCACAGGATGTTTCTACTGGCAGCATGCAAATCCAGACCGTCATCGATGCCTGTATATCCATGCGCGATGCCGTTGCTGCGGGCGATACCGCCGCCATCCGTCAGTCAGGCCAAGATTTGAAGGCATCAGGAGTCACCAGTTTTAATTCCCTCCGTTGCAAAGATGACTCTATCGCCTCGCTTAACGGCCATCTCGTTTTTGACGAAGCCTTTGCCGACAGCTTGGCCGCAGGCAATACCGCCGTCTATGATAAGGCAGATGACATGAATCGCTCCACCGCCCATCGTGGTCAGACCACTGACGGCTCATACCTCACCAAGACCTGCTTCGTTAAGGCCGGCAAGAGCACCAAGTGGACCTTTGCCTCCAAGGGCCATCAGGAACTCGCCGTGGTGGCAGAAGCAGGAGGTCTTGTTACGATGAAGATTCACGTCACCAACAGTGCCGGTCTCGACTTTCGCAAGGACGATACTAAGTTAGTGAAGTCCGGTCTACCCCAACGGAAAACTTCTTTTGAACTTCCGGCAGACCGCCGTAACACCGTTGAGTTGGAGGTCGTGAACTGTGGGAAAAGAGACTGTAGTTTTGTTGTGATAAGTAATTAGAACGAATAAACTAGGTAGCTTATATATAGTTGAATGGCTTAGAATGGAGTGGATTTGGGAATAATAGTATAAACTACTATATTTTGTTTTAGGTATGAAAAAGCTCAATGCAGTTTTACTCACATTGGTAACGTGGTTTTTCTGTGGACAGTGTTCTTTGGCGCAGCCAGCAGGCTTTCAGGCGATGATGGACGAGGCCAGAAGGTATTCACAGCAGAAAGAATATGAGAAATCAAGCGAGTGCTATGAGAATGTTATCAACATGTTGAAGGGGACGGAGGGGGAAAGTCTCATCCCATCAGTTAGGAGTTTTATTGCCATCAACAATATGCATCTGGGAATTGCGGCACTTAAGGCAAAAGACTATCCGAAGGCAAAGGGGCTGCTGGAGAAGGCAGTCAGCGATGCTAAGCCAAACTCAAAGACATACTACATGGCCAACTCCTGGATGGGACAATGGTATAGCGTGCAGGCATCGGCCATCCATTCTGAACGGGGAGATTACGAGGAGGCCATCAGGCTCTGTTTAGGGGCGGAGCGCTATTTTGATGCAGCGCAAGCACCAGAAAAACGACTGAACGAACAGGTGAAGAGGGCTTCTGCCCTGCATACGCTGTCTCGGACAGGCGAGGCAGAGACCTTGCTAAAACAGATTATCGCTGAGTGCGAGAATATGAGTAAGCGCAACTTTATTTGCGGAAAGGCGGCATTTGAGTTGGGTTCCATAGAGATTGAGACCGAGAGGTATCAGAATGGCGTAAACCACTTGGAGAAAGCCTACGACTTGTGTATCGGTGAAGCAACGGCTGTTGCCAAGACTCATGCCAAACTAGCAGCCAATAAACTCAACGGCATTTATGCTCACCAGATTCCCGACCAAGAGAAAGCCGACCTGTGGCAGAGACGGACAGAAGATTTGGAGAAAGAAACTGAGAATGTAGTACAATCTAATAACTAAGAAATGAAAAGGATAGGATACATCATAGTAGTCTGTTGTCTTTGCTTGTCGGCAAGAGCGCAGTTAAATCAGCAGACCGTAGATGCTTATATCGCAGACGTGAAGGCATATGAAAGTGCAGTCAAAGATCTTACAGGTAGAAGACCGGCCCAGGCTGTAGCCACGCTGAATGACCTGATAGCTAAGAGCGAAAAGACGGCTGGCTATCCCCAAAAGGAATTGGCATCTTACTATAGTGCAAGAGCACAAGCCTATCTGCGCCTGAAGCAGTATCGGGAGTCTGTGACCGACTGTGAGCATGCTTTGACCCTGCTAAAGAAAGTCGGCAGCGAAGGACGCGCTGACCAGAGCAGCGTTTGGTATAAACTGGCGCTGGCCTATTATTACTGGGGGAAAAGCAGCGAGTCACTTCAGGCAGCCGACCAGTGTGTGGAAACGGCGAAAGACTATTATGGACTGCTCCATTCTGAGACGCTGGATGCCTATAGCCTGCGCTCCAACCTTGCCGCTTTTGGCAATCAGAAGCAAGTCGCACTCAACGATCGGAAGGAGATTTTCGGGATTATCCAAAAGAACATAGAGCGCAACTTCGTCTACCTGACAGCTACTGAGCGTTCGGGCTATTGGAATAAATATATGCCAGAGACCACCCATATGTATGCCTTTGCCCACAAGATGCAGGAGTGGCAGAGCGACTTCACCGCCGCCTTGTATAATCAACAGTTGCTGGCTAAAGGTCTGCTTCTGACGGCTGAGAGTGCTTTACAGCGTACTGTTGACAACGACCCAGCATTGCGCAACAACTATCAACAGATAAGGCAGTTGAGACTTAAGGCTTCAGACAACAAGACCTTGCCCGACGAGGCTGACAGGGCGGCGTTAGAGGCAGACCGTCTGGAACGGGAGTTGGGCGTGAAAGCTGTCGGCATCCGCAATTTTCTGGATTTCATGAAGGTGCATGTTTCTGATGTGCGCCAACGGCTTTCAAACGATGATGTCGCCATAGAGTTTGTCGATTATCGCGTGGGCAAGGACAGCGTGATGTACGCTGCTCTCATTCTGTCGCCGCGGTGGCAGCATGTCCGTTTCTTGCCGCTCATAGAAGCGAAGGAACTGGCCCGTCATACTGACCGTCTGGCACCATACATCTGGCAGTCGATTCTCGACCTTCTGGGCTACCAGCCAAAGAATATCTATTTTGCACCGTCGGGCATGCTCTACCTTTACCCCGTCGAGTCACACCGTTTGACGGATGGTAGGTTGATGTGCGAAGCCTATCGCATGCACCGCTTGTCCTCCACCCGTTGGCTGTCCTACAAGGGCGACGACCTTCAAGGCCACGATGTGGTGGTGTATGGCGGTATAGCATACGATGAGGACACCGACTGTGATGTGCCTACAACAGCAAACGACCGCGGAGCAGTAGTGGGATTGCCGTATCTTTCTGGGTCGAAAAGCGAAGCAGAGCTTATCACTCAGACCATCAATGGCATCAGACAGAAGGGCACGCAGGCAAGAATGCTGCTGTGCCATCAGGCAACAGAAGCCTCGTTTAAAGCATTGAGCGGACAGCAGACCCGCATCCTGCACATTGCCACTCACGGTTTTTATCGGGCAGGCAAGAAAACGGAGACACCGCTTGACGATGCCCTTCAACGAAGTGGACTGCTCTTTGCCGGAGCCAATAACGTCTGGCCCGACGGTCCCTTTAATCGGGGAGCCAATGACGGAGTGCTGACGGCAGACGAAATCTCCAGCCTCGACTTACGCGGTCTGACGCTTACCGTGCTTAGCGCGTGTGAAACGGGACAGGGTGACGTCAGTGGCGATGGCGTATTTGGCCTGCAGCGAGGTTTCAAGAAGGCTGGTGCTCAGAGTATCCTCATGTCGCTATGGAAGGTGGACGACGAGGCCACCTGCCTGCTGATGACCGAGTTTTATCGCAATTGGATTGAAATGAAGATGTCCAAGCATGATGCACTTGAATCGGCGAAGAATATGGTGCGTTCTCATAAAGAGAAGGGCTGGGACAACCCGAAGTATTGGGCGGCATTTATATTGTTAGATGGTTTGGATTAAAACATGCAAGCAGATGAAACGAATACCTTTATTTTTTGTACTCCTATTGACATGGGTGGCGGTGACAGCGCAGACCACTCAGCAGGCGGACAGTCTGCACCAGCGAGGACGCGAGTTGCTGAACGAAGGGAAGATTGCCGAGGGCCGGGAGTGTACCCGCCAAGCGATGGAAATGCGGAAAGCGCTGTTGGGCGAGGTGAGCGAGGACTATATCACCTCACTGAACAACTATGCGCTTACGTTCGGTATGGAGAAAGACTACCAGAAGGCAGTGGAGCTGCAGGAGCAGGTGATGACACTATGCGAAAAACTGAAGGCGCCACATAAGAACCTTGGCATGTACACTACCAATATGGGACGATACTACTATTTCAGTGGCGATAAGAAGAGGGCCGCACAGGTGTGGGAACAGGCTATCCCCTTAGTGGAGAAGTATGGGGAGAACTATGAGTATCTCTTGAACAGCCTTGCATTTGCCTACGATGAGCAGGGAGATTTCCAAAACCTCGACCGTATTATGGGGCTTATGGATGAACATAATGTACATGAATTGTCAAAGCCTTGCGACGAACCGAAATGTATGCTGGACAGAGCTATGTTCTATCAACTAAAAGGGGACAATGCCAATGCTAAGGAGTGTTACCAGAAAGTGCTGGAAATGGAGATGGACAATGAAATGAAGATAAAAGTATTCGAGGCGTACGCTCAGTATCTTGCAGAGATAACAAATGACGGTGAACAAGGAGCTGAATATCAGCAGAAGGCTGCTACGATGAGAAAGCAGCTTAATGGAGAAAACACTGATTACGCCCACTCTGTCTATCTGGTAGGTTTCTATTATTCCCGGACGATGACAAATGATGGATGGGAAAAAGCCATTGAATGCTATGATAAAGCTTTGCCGATATATCAAAAGTCAGATGACAGACAGAAGGTCGCCAAATGTCATAAGATGAAAGGCAACGCACTTTCAGCGCTGGGTGACTATGAAAGAGCAAAGCTATGCTATCTGGATGCTTTGGCCTATTATGAAGCTTACGACAGGGAGAATACGGAATATCCGAAAATGATAGAACGGGTAGCCTCTGCCGAGAAATTCAATAAGGAATATGAAGCTTCGATTGCCCATTATCGACAAGCTCTGGAACTATATGATCAAAGGGGAATGATAGAGGAGTATGCAGATGCAGAGAACGGTTTGAAACTCTGTTATGCATACGCAGGGAAAAACATGTCGGAGGCTACTGATGGAAAAAACGATGATGCCATAAAGACTGTAAGAACAGAAAAGCTTAATCGATTAATCGCAGAAACGAAGGGCAACCTGGAATTGACACGCAAATATTCAGGCAAATTGGCGACTGCCCAATCCTTGGGAACTATTGCCGGTTGTTACGTTCAAAAGGAAGAATACAAAGACGCTATTGGCTACTATGGACAATATATGGAGACAATCCGTGAGGCCATTAGAGATGAGTTCCGCATGCAGAGTGAGACAGAGCGCATGAAAACATGGGAACAAGAGACTTCTAACATTAAGGATTTGCAAGAGTTGTTAGTGGAACTTCCGGAAGCGCAAAAAGAGTTGGCTGGCGATGTGGCTTCACTGGCATACGATACAGAACTTCTGTCCAAGGGCATCTTGCTAAACTCGTCCGTAGAGTTTGAGAAGATGTTGAACGACAAAGGTGACACTCAACTGGCTTGCATCTATCAACAGATAAAAGACAACAGGACTGAGATAGAAAGGCTGCGTAAAGAAGCAAATTCTGAAGATGACCTGGAAAAGATTCTGACACTATCACAAGAGGTCCAGCGACTGCAAACCGAACTGAATAAGGGATGCCGAGAGATGGCTGATTTCACTCAGTACATTTCATATAATTGGAAGGATGTACAGTCGGCCCTTTCCGAACATGACGTTAGTATTGAGTTCGCATCCGTAAATATGGGATTTGGAGATACGGGGTCTCACATGTTTGCAGTCGTTCTGACAAAGAATATGCAAAGGCCCGTTGCTATTCCGCTATGGGATGATGATAATCTCTGGGCATGCAGCAAAACAGAGTTTTACCGGTTCTTTGAGAAAAGCTTAATTGATGCAATGGTATTTAAGACCAGTAACCATGAGATCGTCCGACAATTTAAAGAGAAACTTAGCGGTTCTGACATCCCCTATAAACCGGAACTTGCGCTGTATCTTAACCGCCTGGAGCATAAGGAGGACTCATTGATAAACATTATATCTGACGCTATCGGAACAATCAAGTACCCAGATCTGTTGCAACAGGACGACGTCCTCTACTCAACACCATGGGGGGGTGAAATAGTATGGAACCCCCTCTCTCAATATTTGGAGGGAAAACATAGGGTGTTCTTCTCCGCTGACGGCTTGCTTAATCATATAGCAATCGAATATCTACCTTATCATGACAAGCCATTCTCAGAGCAATTTGAAGTTTATCGATTGTCTTCTACCAAAGAACTGTGCTATAGGCGTGAGAAGGTTAGCCCATTAAGGGCAGCCTTGTTCGGTGACATCAACTATAACAACGAGGCTACAAAACCTGTTGCCCCTCAACATCCTCAGGCCTCACTTCGAGGGGCAGCAGACGTTGGTGGTTTTGCAGACTTGAGCCATACTAGACGCGAGGTGGATGGAATACGGAATATTCTGGAAGGCAAAGGATTAATAAAGATTGAGCAATTCCATAACACTGAGGCCAGTAGGTCGGCCTTTCTTGGCTTGACGGACCATAAAGTGAATTTGCTTCATATTGCCACTCATGGCATATATAAGGACCTGAAACAAACCGATGCCGAGTCCATGCAAAATAGTCTGTTAGCTTTTGCCGGTGCCAATATTGATGATAGCGCATTGGTAACAGCGGCAGACATCTCACAGATGAACCTGCGCCAGTGTGACTTAGCAGTACTGTCTGCCTGTGAGACGGGACTCGGCAAACTGGGCAGTGACGGCGTCTTCGGTCTGCAGCGCGGCTTCAAGAATGCCGGTGTTCGTACGCTGCTGATGAGTCTGAAGAATGTGCCAGACGGACCTACCGCAGACTTGATGATTATGTTCTACCGCCACCTAATGGATGGTTCGACAAAGCGTGAGGCTCTCATAAAGGCACAGCAAGATATCAGGAAGAAAGGATTTAACGACCCGAAATACTGGGCAACATTTATATTGTTAGATGCAATAGATTAAAACTTAAGCGATATGGATATAAAACAGATTGAGAAACTTTGTGAAAGCAAAGAGAAAGAGCTGATGGATAAGTATTATGGCAATCTTGTTAAAGAAGCAGCTGTAGAAAGACCTGAAGAGATTGGTAGTTATACTAAAGATCTCCCATTGAAAATTGAAACTGAATTTCGCTTGTTTCTGGAGGAGTTATGGAAAGATGCAGCTCCTGGTGAATTGAAGGGAACTCCTTTGGTTTTGGAAGAAAGTAAGCTTCGTAAATTAATGACGGATGATGACAGGGAATTGATTGATGAAGCTCATAAAGACGCAACAGAACAGACGCTGTGGGAACGGATAACCAAGACTAACCATAAGGATGTAACGTATTATAAAGGACTATTGCAAGAGTATACTCGTGACCTGCTGATGGTGATGCGCGAGGACTTCTTGGAGGAGATCACAGGTCATCACATCAAAAATAAGGCTTTTGAAGATGACTGATGATAGAGTCAAAGCAAGAAGTGACTCTTTGTAGATGTGGTTACGCATTAAACGAAGAATTATGAATAAGAAAAAATACATTCCGCAGCCTATTGACACGAATGATGTCAAACTGCCAGAGGATTTGGAAGTGTTAGTTGAACAGATGTCGAAGAATGTCCATGAGGTTTGGGCAGAGACACGTATTAACCAGGGCTGGACCTTCGGAGAAAAACGTAATGACGATTTGAAGACTCATCCGTGTCTTATCCCATACGAAGAACTTCCAGAAGAAGAAAAGGCGTATGATAGGAATACTTCTATTGGTACTTTAAAGCTGATTATGAAGCTTGGATTTAGGATTTGCAAATAAAATCTTTGATCTGACTGTTAGAAAGAGCTGCTTCGGTGGCTCTTTTTTTGTGTATAGAGGAATTGTATAATTTTAATAATAAAGAAAATGAAGAAGATTTCAGCAAGTTTATTCTTCACGGTTATGTGGAGTGGGGTGTGCCAGGTCGTTGGATGGTTTTTCGGCCTGTTCGGTTATAAGAGAGACGGCAAGTTTGCCAAGTGTATATGGGGGGTGTTTGCCACTAGTGCGGCAGTCATTCTTGCAGTGTTTGCGATTGTGTTGGTTTCCTCACTTGTTGAAACCATCTATGAGAAGTATTATAAGGAGGCCCATTGCTATGATCCAGATTGTAACTATGCAGAATACATCAGCAAGGATGTGTACTATCATAATCTTGATGATGGGAAAGGCTATATCTTTAACAGTTTGACGGGTGAAAAGACTATTAGGAATATCCATTGGATTGCCAAACCTGAAGGGAATGATTCGCTTATATGTTTCAGTGACGGGAAGAAACGTGGCTATTTCAATAAGAACTCGGGTAAGGTTATCATTGCACCTAAATACAACCACGCATGGGTATTCTCGGAAGGACTGGCCAGTGTGGATGACAATGGGACAATCAAGTTTATCGATGGAACGGGTCACATAGTAATCGACAAGAATATGCCATATATTCCTGATATGGATGGTTATTTGTTTCATGGAGGCTATTGTGTAGTTGGAACAGAAGATGGAGATTGCTATGGTCTGATGGATAAGACAGGAAAAATGGTCCTGGACAAAGAATACAGTTCTATAAGACCAACGAATGATTTTGATATGTGGTGTATAACTAAGGACAAAGAGAGTGGATTATTAGATAAAAACCTGAAGCCGATTATCCCGTTGACAGAATGTTCATTGTGGGTATATGACGGAATGGTTACTATGATTATGCCCAATCACACCATGAGGAAACTGACTCTTGATGGCAAACTCATTAACGATTTCTATATCAGTAGTGTACGTACATTGGAGTATTCCAAAGACGAGATGTTGTATCGTACAGACAAGACCACGGATGATGAGGGCAATATTGCGGAAACGACTATAGAGGCTTATCATCCTTCAGCAAACGCCAAGATGAGAGCATATGTAGTAGGTGATGGCTATGAAGGGCTGATGAGTAACGATGGACGTGTTGTAACGATGCCACTCTATAAGAATATTGAGGCTATAGGCTATGACCTGTACTTGTGTGATGTTTCAAATGGAGATCATGTGATTGTGAATGGTAAAGGTGAAATTGTAAAATAGGTAAAAGGTATGGCAAAGAGTGTGTTTTTCAGGAACTGGTTGGTACTGGCATTATTGTTGGTGCCAACCCTTATGACAGCGCAAGAAGTGACAGAGGCTGTTGACAGCATTGAGGTGGATCCTAATGAGGATATGATTATAGAAACCTACTATACTGATGATGGGGGAACTGCAAGCGATACAATCTATCTGAATGATGAAACCAATGATTGGAAGAAAAATATTCCCCAGTATGAACTCGAAGAATATGAGTGGGTTGACTCCTGTGACAACCCAAAGTTCGCTATCGTATCGAAGGACGGAAATAAGGGAATCTATGACTTGTTTTTACACAAAAATATCACGGGAATTGAATATCGCGACTTGGGTTTCTCGAAGCAGACAGTGGCTGAAGACAGTGCGTACATCAGCATGTTCTATGCTGCCAAAGGCATCAAACGTGGTATAGTCAGTGTCTATGAGCCGACAAATGATGTTGTTTCCATTTGGATGGATGACCCTGATGAATTGTATTCGTTGAACGAATGTACGACTATCGACAAAAAGATAACGAAGAAGGCGACAAAGTTGTTAGAGAAGCTGATGAAACAGGAGCAGATGGAAGATGCTCAGTTTGTTATTCTTCATGCTAAGTCGGGCAGGTTAAAGGCATGGGTAAGGCTGGATCGAGATACAGAGAAAGATGAAGCAGGAAAGCTGCTTGTGCATTCGTGCACTGGTTCACTGACAAAACCGTTTCATACGGTGATGGCGCTGGAGAATGATAGTCTGTCGTTAGACAATTTTTACGGATCAATTACATATAGGAGTGCTATTAAAAAAGTTGATGACGATATGATGCGCCAGGCCATCATGAATGGTTATAGAAGGAGTGTGGCTGAGCGGAAATGGCGAGAGTTGACTGACACGGGGAATCCTTCAACCAGCCCGTTCATCATGGCAGTAGGTTATAATAGCCTTGCCCATCATGGCACTATGATTATACCGACCTTGAAGGCAGACAGCGTCAACGTGGAAAAAGACGTGTTTACTGCATCCAATATTGAAAACTTACGTGAGGTTTTGATGGTTGACAGGTTGGAATCCCCTCATCTGGCATGGTTAACTGATGATACTGACTGGTACGGATATGCAACGACAGAGAATGTTTACGCAGAGGATGATAAGGAGAAGTTGCATCCCGTGGGAAAGCAGATTCAGTTTGCGGGGTTGTTCCCCGTAGGAAATCCTCAGTATTGTATTTGCATCGTTGCGAATAAAAAATCGTTGGACGCTACGCCTGCGGAATTAGGTGATGTCGTAAATCCGTTAGTGAAGTGGCTTTTGAAGAGATAATATATCCAAGTGAATGGGATTAAAGGGGACAAAGTATAATGGATTAAATAGTTGTAGGTTATGGGCATTATTGAGAAGATCTTGAAAATGGGTTCACGGCAAGATGACATCGAAATAAAAGTCATTGATTTGTCGGACAGCAGTCAATACCCTGCCAGTGTGTTGGCAGACTTGGATTGTACTTTTGCATTAGGTGATGATAGTGAGAACTTTCTGCATTTTCTTCATGGGAAATGGACCCGTCCTACTTTTCACTGGGGGTGGGATGACATTACGCATGAGGATGCAGTGAAAAGTGAATTCCTCCAACGTGCTTTCTATGGTATGGACTGCCAAAACAAGAAACGTCGTGATGCAATGATTGCGTCCGAGGGTTATAAATTTGTCTGGAAGGACAAGGGGAAAGAAGCTGTCCCTGGGTTTATCACCGGTGAAGAATTGTGTCGTTATCTGACACGTTCCCGCGAGTGGGGGCTGAAGACGATGAAGGACATCAATGCCCGTGAGGATAGAGATGCACGGCGCTGGCGACTGAATCCTACTTTCGAGGATTTGATGGTAGACTGGGATAAGAGCGATAACGAAGCAGACTATTTCCACAGGGATATGGGCTATGGTATGCTGCGCTTCAGCAACAGGTCGTATGGCAACAAGCAGATATTTATTGTAAACCCGGCTTTGAAGAAGGTCTATCCCATCTCGGAACCTAACGGTCATCTTGTTGGTTTTACGCTCGATGACATAGATTGGGATAATGTCAATCAGTTGGAGCATAATTACGATGCCAAAAGACTAGTTGCTGATTATGGTGGGCTGAGCATTGGTGACTATCAGGACGGGATTGCATACGTCAGTTGGATGCTATATCCCGATGGACGATACTTTGCTGATGAAGATGGCTTCGGCATGGAGGATAATGACGAAGTGAATATCTCAGCCTATATTGATACTCAGTGCCGGGTAGTAGTCAAATTCCAAGATATGGAAGATGACGGAAAACGTATAAGGCTTCGTGAAGAGGCCATTAAAGCTTTGAATCGATAATCTCGTGAAAGTATATGAAATCTATGAGGGCTTTAGTCATTGTCTTGGTGATAATGTTGCTTGGTGGTATTATCGGTTTTGGTCCAACCGCCAGTAAAAACAACAGGCAGACCGTTTTGGATTGCCGCAATGACGACTCTGTAGAGTATGAATATGTGTCGGAAAATGGCGATAACGATGTGTATGGCGAATTAGATACTGTCAGTGATGAACATGA
>OCVV011300761.1_pt1 | contig 59864 bp, 69 predicted proteins | sample 1539721 | NCBI WGS metagenome assembly OCVV01 (sample SAMN02144230, study PRJEB22623) | gut metagenome | biome: sheep rumen | host: Ovis aries | place: New Zealand
GGAAAAAGAAAGTAATGATAAAAAAATAATAAACGAAGTTAAAAAATAAATATTTCCCAGGAAATAAAATAAAGAAACAGAAGAAAAAGTCAAAAATTATTTCCCGGGAAATATTTCTTTATATAATATAAACAAAGAAGGTGGAAAAAAGTTTCACGTGAAACATAAACAATATATATAGGAAAAGAAAGTAATGAGAAAAAATAATAAACGAAGTAAAAGAATAAATATTTCCCAGGAAATAAAATAAAGAAGAAATAGAAAAACCAAAAATTATTTCCCGGGAAATATTTTTACTATAAAAAGTGTCACCATATTACTTATATTATCTAATAAAATATATTGCTTTAAAGTACTTATACATAACACAACATTGATAAAAATTGCACGTATGAAATCCTTTAATGATAATCTTTAAAAAAAAGAAAAATATTTCTTGACTTTTTCAAAAAAATGTTGTATCATACTGAGCCATCAATGGAGGTTTTGGGTGTGAAAAAGAATAATAAGAAAACAAAAGGGTTTGCAAATAATAATAAAATTTTGCTAACAATATCAATAATCGTTATTTTATTTATATCTCTATTAACGATTAATTGGAAAAACGCTAATGCAAGTACAGAAAAATTAAGTAGTGATAATACTAGCAGTTCTTGCAATAGCTGTAAGGGATATAACAAAGAAACATTATTTAATCAAAATACAACATTTATGAAAAATGCAGCATTAGATTATTTTACTGATGAGAGATTACCTCAAACAGTTGGATCTAAAAAAACTATTACATTAGGAAAAATGATTGAAGAAAAATTATTATATACTTTAGTCGACAGCAATGATAAATCTTGCTCAACAACAGATTCATATGTTGAGGTTACAAAAAATTCTAACGAATATTTGTTTAAGATTAATCTTTCATGTAGCGATATTTCTGATTACATTTTAGTTCATAAAGGTTGCACAACTTATTGTGAAAATAATACTTGTGTTAAACCTACTGAAGAAGTTATTCCTGAAGATAAAACATATGAATATGAATATCAAAAGAAATATTCTTGCAGTATGACTGATTGGAGTCAATGGTCTGAATGGAAAACAGAAAGAGAAGAAATTAAAGACTATAATTATAAAAGAGAAGAAGTAAAAACAGAAAAAGTTGTTGAAAGTGAAACTTTTGAAAAAGATGTTATAATTACAACAACATTTAACTGTGATCAATATGAAGGTTATGAATTACTAGGTAACTTATGCGTTAAAACTAATTCTTCTTTATTAGAAGAAGATGCTGATTTAAATCCAACAACATTTAACTGTAACAAATATGATGGTTATGTGCTAGATGGAAATAAATGCATTAAAGTTACATCTACATTAGATGAAAAACCAGCAGAAAAGAATGAAACAACATATAATTGCGATAAATATGCAAAAGATGGATACGAATTAGTTGGAGATAAATGTATAAAAGAAACTACAACAACAGATGAAAAACCTGCAGAAGAAAATGAAGCAACATACAATTGTGATAAATATGTAAAAGATGGATATAAATTAGTTGGAGACAAATGTGTAAAAGAAACTACAACAACAGATGAAAAACCTGCAGAAGAAAATGAGCCAACATATAACTGTGATAAATATGCAAAAGAAGGATATAAATTAGTTGGAGATAAATGTATTAAAGATTCATCAATAGTTGATGAAAAACCTGCAAAAGAAAATGAGCCAACATATAACTGTGATAAATATGCAAAAGAAGGATATAAATTAGTTGGAGATAAATGTATCTTTGAAGTAACTTCAAGTGAAGAAATTCCAGCTAAACTTGAATATACAACAAAAACTGAAACTTATGTATGTGGATATGAAACATATGAATGTGGTACAGAACAAGTAGAATGTGGTAGATGGGAAGACACAACTAAGATAATAACAAAATGTGATGATAACTTTAATTGTGTTGATATTCCAGAAACAAGCTCAGTATATGTTCCTCAAACATGTGACCAACCAAAATACTGTCAACGTGAAGAAACATGTACTGAAGAAATAGAAGTACCTGTAGGATATAAGTGCGATTCAAAAGAATATGAATTAGTTGGAGACAAATGTATAAAAGAAATTAAAACTACAGATGAAAAACCAGCAGATAAAAATGAACCAACATATAACTGCGATGAATATTTAGAAGAAGGTTATGAATTAGTTGGGGATAAATGTGTAAAAACAATATCTGATTCTGATGAAAAACCAGCAGATAAAAATGAACCAACATACAACTGTGATGAATATGCTAAAGAAGGATATGAATTAGTTGGGGACAAATGTATAAAAGAAATAACAACAACAGAAGAAAAACCAGCAGATGAAAACAAACCAACATACAACTGCGATAAATATACAAAAGAAGGTTACGAATTAGTTGGAGACAAATGCGTAAAAGAAATAACAACAACAGAAGAAAAACCAGTAGACGAAGATGAACCAACATACAACTGTGATAAATATTTAAAAGATGGATATGAATTAGTTGGAGACAAATGTATAAAAGAAATAACAATAACAGAAGAAAAACCAGCAGACGAAGATGAACCATCATATAATTGCGATAAATATGAAGGATATGTATTAGTTGGAACAAAATGTGTTAAGCCTGTGTGTGACGTTTGTACAAAAGAGGCTGACAAAACTGAAGAAAAGTCTTGTCCAGAAGGATATACTTTAGAAAACGATAAATGTACTAAAGTAGTTGAAACTGAAAAAGATGTTACATATTATAGATATTCTACAAGATCATGCGAAGGTGGAAGAGTAGAAACTCAATGGTCTTTAGATAAACAAGATTCAATATTAATTGCTCAAGGATTTAATAAAACAGGAAGAACTAGATTATTAGTTATAAATAAATAAGTAAAGTAAAAGGGAGTTTATAAAATGGAAAAATTAAATTTAAGAGAAAAAGTAATGAAAACATTAGGAAATTCTAATGTATCATTAAAAAAAGCATTAGCATATGGAACTGCATTAATGATATCTTTAACTCCAGCTATGTCTACAGTTAAAGCAGAATCAAATGGTAATGCAACCAAAACTACAGTATCACAAAATAGTGAAGGGTTATCATCAGCAGATATGTTAGCTTCACTATTAGGATCAAAAGAAGAAAAACAACATTATGAAATGACATTAGAAGAATTTGAAAATGGTGCAGTACAAGCTTATACTAACTTATCAAATTATATCAATTATGAACATATGCCTGAAGATGTGTTAGCAGCATATTATATTACAAACTATGAATTTATAAGCGATGAATTAGCTGAAAAATTAATTGAAAAAGGTTATATCGCAGATATAGATATGTTTGATCCAGATGGAAAACCAGAAATGGATAGATCAGGATGGAAAAATATAAACTATTATAATAGATTAGTTAATACAATTAATGATTATAACGAAGGAAAAATTCAAAGAGAATATAATGAAGGTAAAATAAGCGATATTGAGAATTACATTGATGCTTCAGTATTATGTGCAGAACAATTTGATAAAGAAGATATGCACGAATTATTTGAAAAATGGTATAAAGAATATAACTTGAAAAAAGGGACTATCAGAAGTAATGAAGCATTCATGGAAGCTCATAAACATTTAACTCATTTAAATTCTGAAGAACAAGTATCACAACTATATGAAGCTTCAATGGGGGCAAGATATTCAGAATTAAAAATATATGGTAATGAAGTAATGGATTTCCAAACTGATTACATGTATGAAAATTATAAATATGCAGAATTAGATAAATATTTTAAACCAGATGAGTTAAGACAAAATCAATGGTTCTTAAGAGATGATTTTGAAAAACAAGATTGTCCAGATGAATTATACTTCTGTGCAAGAATGTTTGGTGAACACTATCATTTCGTTAGAGATGAAGTAAATAAAGAAATTTTCTCAACAATGAGAACAAAAGAGTTAGCAAAAGATAAACTTGAAAATAAAGTAAATCAAAAATAAACACAAAATAATACATATAAGATTCATATTTCCCAAAAAAATTCCGGAATTTATCATTGTCATTATGGCCAAATGATAATGATAGGGAAAATGATAAATAAGAAATATTATATATAATTGAAAGAATAAATAGTAAAAGAAATTTATATTGTAATTATTCGACATAAAAAGCATATGCACATCGTATATGCTTTTAGTCGTGTTATTAATAAGTAAAATTGATTAATTAGATATGAAAATAATTAAAAAATGAGCATAAAAGTGTTATAATATCAATTAGGGGTGAGACGATGAAATATCAAGCATTATATAGAAAATATCGTCCAAAAAATTTTAATGAAGTCGCTGGTCAAAAAATAACTATACAAATATTAAAAAATGCTATTATGAATAATCATATCTCACATGCATATTTGTTTTTTGGACCAAGAGGAACAGGAAAAACTTCAATTGCGAAAATACTTGCGCGAACAATAAACTGTGAGAATCCTGTAGAGGGAATTCCATGTGAAAAATGTGATAGTTGTTTAAATTCTAAAGATCAAAATAGTATTGATATAATAGAAATAGATGCTGCTTCAAATAATGGTGTTGATGAAATTAGAGAATTAAAAAATAAAATTTCATTTGTTCCTTCAGAATTAAAATATAAAGTATACATAGTAGATGAGGTTCATATGCTTTCTATTGGGGCATTTAATGCTTTATTAAAAACATTAGAGGAACCACCAGAACATGCAATATTTATTCTTGCAACGACGGAACTTCAAAAAGTTCCTCTAACAATTATTTCTAGATGTCAAACATTAGAATTTAAAAAGATTGATGATAATTCAATGATAAACAAATTATCCGAAATAGCTAAATTAGAAAATATTTTAATTACTGACGATGGCTTAAAAGAAATAACAAGATGTTCTAATGGCGGATTAAGAGATGCAATTGGATTATTAGAGAAAGCATCTGCTTACACTTCTGAAGAAATAGATGAAGATACTATTAAAGAGATTTCTGGAAATATTTCTGAAAATGAGTTAATAGAGTTTTACAACATTATCAAAGATAAAAATATTGAGAAATTTATTGAAAAAACAAGTGAATTCTATAATGAAGGAATAGATTTTTCTAATATTTTAAATAGTTTAATAGATTATTTAAGAAATGATATGATTAATAACAAAAAATATGAAAAAAATGTTTGTAATTTAATTATTGAATTAGATAATCTTGTTACTCAAATGGGAAAATCAGATAATCCAAAGATATTATTCGAAACGAACATAATAAACAATATGATTTCAGAAAATATCAAAATAGAAAACAAAAAAAATGAAATTCAAGATGAATCTTTAGAAAAAAAAGAGCAAGATTCTAAAGTCACTAATAGCAAAGAGTATGCTCAACCAAATTACAATAATGATATAAAAGAAATTAGAGTAGGCAATACACTATATAATCCACAAAAAAATATAATTTCCAATATTAGAAATAATTGGAATATGATTAATGATTTCGCTTTTGATGAAGAATATGGAAATATAGCTAGAATACTATCCTCTGATATTGTTCCTGTTGCTGCTAGTGATACAAATGTAATACTTTTATCAAAACTTAAAGGATTAGCAAATCAAATAAATAATGATACTATAAATGTTGAAAAAATATTTGAAAAAGCTTACAATATGAAAGTAAAAATAATATGTTTGTCAGAGGAGGAATGGAAAAAGTATACAGAAGAATATAAAAATAATAAAGAAAAATTTAAGTATACAGAAGAAGTTCAAAAAGAAAAACAACATAAAACTTTAAAGGAAAAAGCAAAAGAATTATTTGATGATTAAAAAAGGAGAATTAATATGAATATACAAGCATTAATGAAACAAGCACAAAATATACAAAAAGATATGCAAAAGCAAGAGGAAGAAATAGAAAATACAGAGTTTGAAGGAGAAAGCTCTTTAGTTAAAGTTAGAGTAAATGGAAAGAAAGAAGTATTATCAATCAATATTACAAATAAAGAAAATTTAGAAAAAGATGATTTAGAAATATTAGAAGATATGATAATGGTTGCATTAAACAATGCATTTAAAAAAGTAGATGAACTACGAGAAAAGAAAATGTCTAAATATTCTAATATGATGCCAGGGTTATTCTAATGTATCCTGAAAGCTTAAAAAATTTAATAGAAAGTTTTAAAATGCTACCTGGAATCGGTGAAAAGACAGCCGAAAGATTGGCTTTCTTTATAATTAATGAAGATGAAGATAAAACAAGTTTCTTTTCAGATTCAATTAAGAAAGCAAAGCAAAACATTAAGAAGTGTACAATTTGTAACGGAATAACAGATAAAGAAATATGTGACTTATGTAGCGATGAAAATAGAGATAAAAAGACTTTATGTGTTGTAGAAGATCCTAAAAGTATATTCCTTTTTGAAAAGATAGGTACATATAAAGGAGAATATCATGTGTTGGAAGGATTAATATCACCACTTGATGGAATTGATCCAGATGACATTGGAATCTCTAAACTAATAGATAGAATTCAAAAAAATAAATATAATGAAATTATAATAGCAGTTAAACCAAGTGTTGAAGGAGAAACTACAGCACTTTATATAAAGAAAATAATTGATGGTATGAATATTAAAGTTACAAGAATTGCTAGTGGAATACCTATTGGAACTGATATAGAATACATAGATTCTATGACTTTAGAAAGAGCACTTAATGATAGAAAAGAAATAGCATAGCATATCTTCTTTTTTCATAAAATCTAATAGGTGAATTATGAAAAAGATCATAAAAAAAATTCTTTTTTCTTTTCTTTTATTATATTCTTACAACTTAATTGCAAATACTTATAATTTAATGATACCTATAAATTTTGTAACAATAGGAATTGTTGCATTATTAGATACACCTGGTCTAATTTTATTAGTAGTTATTTTTAAGATGTTTTATTGGGGGATTGTATGATGAACAACAATGAAATAATAGAAAAATTTAATAGCTTAATGGAAAAGTATATAAAAAAGAATCATATAAATCATGCCTATTTAATCGAAACTAATGTAGAAGATAAAATTTCATTAGCATATGAATTAATAAAAAAAATCATGTCTTTTGATACAAATAGTAGCATTGAAGAACTTAGAAAAAATAATGATTTACTAATTATTAATTCAGAAACTAACAACATAAAATCAGAAGAAATAGAAAATCTAAAGGAAAAATATAAAACAAAATCAACAAATAATAATAAAAGATTTTATATTATAGATGAATCAGAAAAACTAAATGATTTTGCTTCAAACAAATTATTAAAGTTTTTAGAAGAGCCTGAGGATGATGTTGTAGCAATCTTTTTAACTGAAAATAAAAACAAACTATTAAAAACAATAATTTCTAGATGTCAGCTTATTAGATTTTTTATTCCCACAGACAGATTTTTAGGTTATGATGAAGAGACAGTTGACTATATGTTTAATTTTGTAAAGAATATTGAAGAAAATAAAGAAGATGCAATAGCTTACCAAAATATAATTGATTCAAAGAAACTTTCTGATAGACTTTTTGCTCAAGAATTCTTGAACAATTTGCTTTATATCTATGATGATGCATTACATTATAAAACTATTAATAAGGTAGAGTATTTTCCATTGAGAGAAGAAAAAATAAAGTACATTAGTGATAATAATACAAGTGATCAATTAAAAAACAAAATTAGCAGTATCAATTATTGCATTGATATATTAAAATATAATCCAAATATAAAACTATTAATTGATAAATTAATAATAATGATGAGTGGAGTTGAAATTCATGAATGAAGTAATAGGAATTAACTTTGAGGGAAGTAGTAGAATATATTATTTTTCACCAAATAAGTTAGATTTAAAAAAGAAAGACAAGCTAGTGTTGGAAACAGAAAGAGGTATTCAATTATGTACTGCGGTTACTGATATTATAGAAATACCAGACTCAAAAATAGTAACCCCACTAAGGCCAGTGCTTAGATTAGCAACTAAAGAAGATATAAAAAAATATGAGGAAAACAAAAAGACTTGTGTTACTGCATTGGAAAAGGCTAGAAAACTAGCACTAGATTTAAAATTAGATATGAAGTTTATTGATTGTAGTTTTACTCTTGATCGAAATCAATTAATATTTAATTTTTTAGCTGATGAAAGAATAGACTTTAGAGAATTAGCCAAAAAACTTGCTTCAATTTATAAAACAAGAATAGAATTAAGACAGGTTGGGGTACGAGATAAAGCAAAAGAAATCAGCGGAATAGGACCATGTGGAAGAGTTTTATGTTGTAGTACTTTTTTAAATGATTTTAATAGTGTATCAATTAATATGGCAAAAAATCAAAATCTTTCACTTAACCCAACAAAAATAAATGGTATATGTGGAAGATTACTATGTTGTTTAAAATATGAAGATGATACTTATACAGAACTAAAGAAAGAATTTCCTTCTATAGGAACAAAAGTCAAAGTAAATGATATTGAAGGAAAAGTTGTATCTCAAAATGTTCTAAATAACAAAATTACCATTGAAAAAGCTGACAAAACACAAGTAGAAGTTGAGTATAATAAAAATGAAAGTAGTAAATGATTTATTAAATTATAAAAATATGAAAATAGTACAAAATGAAGATTATTTTAATTTCTCACTAGATTCAGTTTTATTACCTAATTTTGTAACTATTAAAAAAAATACGAAAAAAATATTAGATTTAGGAACGGGCAATGCTCCAATTCCATTAATATTAACTACAAGAACTAATGCCAAAATATATGGAATAGAATTACAAAAAGAAGTGTATGATCTTGCAGTAGAGTCAGTAAAAATGAATCAATTAAACAATCAAATTGAATTAATTAATGATAATATGAAAAGTCTTGATAAGTATTTTGAAATTAATTCATTTGATGTTATTTTATGTAATCCACCATATTTTAGATTAAATGAACAGTCAAATGTAAATGAAAGTATTCAAAAAACTATTGCAAGACATGAAAAAGAAATTACTTTATCTGATATACTATCAATTGCAAAAAAATATCTTAATAATAATGGAACATTTGCAATGGTACATAGAACAGATAGATTAATAGAGATAATAGATGAATTTAAAAAAAATAATATAGAGCCAAAAAGAATTCAATTAATTTATCCTAAAGAAAAAACAGAGTCTAATATGGTTTTAATAGAAGGTAGAAAAAATGGTAATATTGGATTAAAAGTATTACCACCAATAATTGTTCATAATTTTGATGGTGAATACAGACAAGAAATTAAAGAACTATTTCATGAGAGGAGATAACATGAAACTAATAGTAGGGCTAGGTAATCCAGGAAAAGAATATGAGAACACTAGACATAATATGGGATTTATCTTTTTAGACTATTTTGCTAATAAACATAATATAAATATTGATAAAGAAAAGTTTAATGGATTATATGCAAAGACGATAATAAATAATGAAGATGTAATATTATTGAAACCTTTATCATATATGAATTTATCAGGAGAAGTCATAGAAAAATATGTTAATTATTATAAGATACAAATAGATGATATATTAATCATAAATGATGACTTAGATTTAGACTTTGGTAGAATAAAATTAAAAAGCTCAGGATCAAGTGGTGGACATAATGGATTAAAAAACATTATTTTGCATTTGAATACAGAAAAGTTTAAAAGATTAAAGGTTGGAATATCAAATAATAAATTAATTGATACAAAAGACTATGTATTAGGAAAATTTAATAAAGAAGAATTAAAAAGAATTGATGAATTAAAAGTGATAATAAATGGTTTATTAGAAGATTTCTTAGAGATGAGTTTTGAAAAGTTAATGTGTAAATATAACAATAATTAAAGGTGATTTTGCATGGACTTATTCAATGATTTAATTACAATTAAAGATGAAGAAAAAGTAGGATTGGTCGGACTAAACGACGAATTCTTTTCATTGTATCTTAATAAACTATTTGAACAAAGTAATAAAAATATATTAATTGTTACTTCAACCTTATTTGAAGCAAATATGCTAAATAATTACATATCATCTTATACTAATAAAAACTATTTATTTCCAGTAGATGATTTTTTAACTATGGAGTCTATAGCATCTAGTCCTGATTTAAAAATTACACGTCTAGAAACATTAAATAAAACAATTAGTAATGATAAAAAGATTATAGTTACCCATTTAAATGGATATATAAGATATCTTCCAAAAAAAACTAATTATATTAATTCAATTATTAGTTTAACTGTTGGAGAAGAAATAAAAAGAGATAATTTGATTGATTTACTAATATCAAATGGATATGTAAGAGAATCTTTAGTTACAAAAACAGGTGAAATAGGTGTAAGAGGGTTTGTTATTGATATATTTCCAATACAAAATAACCATCCCATAAGAATTGAATTCTTTGGAGATGAAATTGATTCTATTAGAATATTTGATGAAGATACACAAAAAACTATCGAAGAAGTTAAAAAATGTAATATATATCCTAACACAGAGTTTATTACAGGTAAGATATCTGATTGCACCACTAATAATCAAAAATACTTAAAAAGTGAGTCAGATGGTAATATAGAGTCAATTTATGATTATTTAGATGAGCCAATTACTATATTCAAAAATTATAATCAAATAAAGTCAAGCTATGAATCATTAATCAATCAAATGGAAGAATATAGAAATGATAGAGATAAAGACTTTACAGACGATTACATGTATAGTATTGATGATATTAAAGTAAAAAAAGTGATTTATTATAACACTATTGATAACGTAATCGATGAATTGGACAAAAATAGTGTAATAAACTTTACAGTTAAAGAAATAGAGAAGTTTAATGAGAATATTGACTTAATTAATAAGTATTTAACTAAGAATATTGAATTAGGGAATACTATTGTAATAGCTCTGAAGGATTTTCAAATAAGAAGTTTTACTAAATATTTATCCGTAAAATATATATTAACGACGATTAACAATATAATTCCTAACTCTGTTAATATTATTAAAAAAGAATTAAATATGGGCTTCCAATATAAAAATATAATATTATTAACAGAAAATGAATTATTCAATAAGCATACAAATAAGTCAAAATATAAAACAAATTTTAAATATTCTACTAAAATAAAAAATATTAATAATTTGGAAGTAGGAGATTATGTAGTTCACAGTCTACATGGTATTGGTATTTATAATGGTATTAAAACATTATCTCAAGGAAATATCTTAAAAGATTATCTGGAAATATTATATCAAGGCAAGGACAAGTTATATATTCCTGTAGAAAAAATTGAATTAATTAGTAAATATAGTGGAAAAGAAGGAATAACGCCTAAAATAAATAAATTAAGTGGAACTGAATGGGAAAAGACAAAAATTAGAGTAAAGAGTAAAGTTAAAGATATCGCTGAAAAATTATTAAAAATATATGCAATTAGAGAAATGAAACAAGGATATAGATTTAGAAAAGACGATGAATTACAAGAATTATTTGAAAACGAGTTTCAACATACACCAACTAAAGATCAACTTTTAGCTGTTAAACAAATTAAAGAGGATATGGAATCGTCTTCTCCAATGGATCGACTTCTATGTGGGGATGTTGGTTATGGAAAAACAGAAGTAGCTTTTAGAGCAATGTTTAAAGCAGTAAATGATGGTAAACAAGTATTATATTTATGCCCAACTACAATTTTATCAAATCAGCAATATGAGAATGCCTTACAAAGATTTAAAAACTTTCCTATTAATATCGCAATTTTAAATAGATTTACTACAGCAAAAGAAACTAAAAAGATACTTCAGGATTTAGAAGAAAAGAAAGTTGATATAGTTTTTGGTACTCATAGACTATTAAGTAATGATATAAAACCAAAAGATTTAGGACTTTTAGTAATTGATGAAGAGCAAAGATTTGGAGTTGTTCATAAAGAAAAAATAAAAGAATACAAAGAAAATGTTGATGTTTTAACACTTACAGCAACGCCAATACCAAGAACATTACAAATGTCAATGGTAGGACTTAGAAGTCTTTCATTAATTGAAACACCTCCTATGGATAGGTATCCAGTTCAAACTTATGTAATGGAAGAAAATTCTCATATAATAAAAGATGCAGTATACAAAGAATTATCAAGAAATGGTCAAGTTTTTATACTATATAACAGGGTTGAAGATATTGAAGTAAAAAAATTAGAATTTGAACGACTTATGCCAGAAGCAAAAATAGTAATCGCTCATGGACAAATGACAAAAGAAGAACTTGAAACAAGAATGATTGACTTTATAAATCACGAATATGATATTTTACTATGCACAACAATAATTGAAACTGGAATAGATATTCCTAATGTTAACACTATAATAATATTGAATGCAGATTATTTTGGTCTAAGCCAACTATACCAGGTTAGAGGAAGAGTAGGAAGAAGCAATAAAATAGCTTATGCTTACCTAATGTATAATAAAAATAAAATATTATCTGATGTAGCAATAAAAAGATTAAATGTAATAAAGGAATTTACGGAATTAGGAAGTGGATTCTCTATTGCAACAAGAGACTTATCAATTAGAGGTGCAGGAGATATTTTAGGAAGTGAACAAGCTGGATTTATAGATAATGTAGGAATAGAATTATATTTAAAAATATTAAATGAAGAAGTTGCTAAATTAAAAGGTGAAACAGTAGAAGAAGAAAAAGTTAAAGATGAAAAACCTTTATTAAATGTTGAAACACATATTAGCGATGATTATGTAGAAGAGACAGATCTAAAGATTGAAATTCATAAAAAGATTAACGAAATTGATACATATGAAAAATTATTAGAGGTAAAACAAGAATTAGAAGATAGATTTGGTAAAGTAGATGAAAAAGTAATAACATATATGTATGAAGAGTGGTTTGAAAGCTTAGCAAAAACATTAGAAGTTGAAGAAGTCCATCAAACAAAAAATTCAATCGAAGTAGTATTTTCAGAGAACATTTCAAAAAAGATAAATGGTGAAAAATTGTTTATGGATGCTTTCGAAATATCAAAAATGCTTAGATTTCAATTGAAAAGCAATCATTTAATTTTAATTCTTGATACGATAAGATTAGAAGAAAACTATGTCTTTATACTAACTAAAATACTAAGTAAAATCGAACTTAAAGAAACTAATTAATTGACTATAAAGCGAATATTTGTTAATATCATCTTATAGAATAGAAAAAGGTGTTAAATATGGAAATAGATATCAACAAGATGTTCAAAGATAAAAATAAAGAGATATTTAAAAATAGCTTAATTCTAGAAATGGAAAGAAATCTTGATACATTAAAAAATACTACTGATAACTGTGTAGCATTAGAAATAAATAAATTATTTTTATTTTTTAAAAATTATTTTGAAGAAGAAGGAATAAAATTTAAAAAAGAAGAATTATTAGGAGCACTATATAAAGAAAAAAAAGATTTAAATGATATTGTTAATAAACAAATAGAGAATAAGAAAAAAAATATGGAAGAAGCTTTTTTAAAAAAAGATAACAAAGAAGATATTTTAAGTAAAGAATATATAGATTTGTATTATACAACTTTAAAAGATGAAACAAGTATTATAAATGAAGCAATTGATAAAGAATTGACAGAACAAATAACAATTACTTTTACCCCAAGTATAATAAAAAAATATAAATTGAGTACAGTTGAACAGTCAGAAAGAATATACTCAAGAATAAATTTTTTGTTTAAAGACAATGTTGTATCTCGAATAAAAGAACAAATCATTTTCAGAGATGAATCATTAAAGAATATGGCATATGAATCATATAATAAATATTTAGATTTAAATAAAACAACTACGGAATAAAGTATTGAAATAATACAAAAATGATGATAAAATACAACCATATTTAAATATTGAGAAGGAAAGAGAAATAACTAGCTATTAAAGAGAGCCTTGTTTGGTGAAAAAGGTATAGTAAATTATTGAAAATGGTTCTGGAATAGACTTGCTGATATTTAAGCAAGTACGTAGATATGCGTTAAATAGTGAGGTAGATTAAATCTATGAATTAAGGTGGTACCACGGGAAAATCTCGTCCTTTGATACTATCTTTTTTTATGAGGTGATAATTATGAGAAAATTTGAAAAAATTAGCTTTGAACAGTTTAAAAAAGATATTAAAGATGATAAAGAATTATATGAATCATATAATATTCCTAAAAGAGAAACTATGTATGCAGCAGGATATGACTTTGAAGCAATAGAAGGTTTTTCTATTCATCCAGGAGAGATAAAAAAAATTCCAACTGGAATAAAAGCTGATATGAATAATGATGAAGTATTATTATTAATAGATAGAAGTGGGCAAGGATTTAAATATAATATTCGGATGTGCAATCAGGTTGGGGTAATCGATAAAGATTATTATAATAATAAAGATAATGAAGGGCATATATGGATAAAACTTCAAAATGAAGGAGATAAAGATTATATAGTTCATAAAAAAGATGGAATTATACAAGGAATATTTATGAAATATTTGATTACAAATGATGAAGAAAAAAGTTTTAAAAATAGAGAATCAAATTATTAATGGAAAAGAGGAAAAAAATATGGAAAAAAAGAAATATTATATATCAACAGCAATTGCTTATACATCATCTAAACCTCATATTGGAAATACATATGAAATAGTATTAGCTGATGCTATAGCAAGATATAAAAGACAAAAAGGGTACGATGTTTATTTTCAAACTGGTACAGATGAACACGGAGAAAAAATACAATTAAAAGCAGAAGAAAAAGGAATAACTCCTCAAGAATATGTTGATGAGATTGCTGGGCAAATAAAACAAATATGGGATGTAATGAATACTTCTTATGATAAATTTGTTAGAACTACAGATAAACATCATGAGGAAATTGTTCAAAAGATTTTTAAAAAGTTATATGATCAAGGAGATATTTATAAAGGATCATATGAAGGGCTTTATTGTACTCCATGCGAATCATTTTGGACTGAAAGCCAACTAGTAGATGGAAAATGTCCTGATTGTGGAAGAGAAGTAGCAAAAGCAAAAGAAGAAGCATATTTCTTTAAATTATCAAAATATCAAGATAGACTTATAGATTATATTGAAAGCCATCCTGAATTTATTCAACCAGAATCAAGAAAAAATGAAATGGTAAATAATTTTTTAAAGCCAGGATTACAAGATTTATGTGTTTCTAGAACATCATTTAATTGGGGAGTTCCAGTAACATTTGATGATAAGCATGTAGTATATGTTTGGATTGATGCTTTGTCTAATTACATAACTAATATAGGATATGATCCAGATGGATCTAGCGAAGAATTTACTAAATGGTGGCCAGCTGATTTACATTTAATTGGAAAAGATATAATAAGATTTCATACAATTTATTGGCCAATAATTCTAATGGCCCTTGATTTACCACTACCAAAACAAGTATTTGGTCATCCATGGTTATTGTTTGGAAATGATAAGATGAGTAAATCTAAGGGAAATGTATTATATGCAGATGACCTAGTAAAATTATTTGGTGTTGATGCAATAAGATATTATGTTTTACATGAAATACCTTTTGGTAACGATGGAACTATTACATATGATTTGATCATAGAAAGAGTTAATAGTGATCTTGCAAATGTATTAGGAAATTTAGTAAATAGAACAATATCAATGGCTAATAAATATTTTGAAGGAAAGATTCACAAAACTACAAGTACTACTGAATATGATAAAGACTTAATAGAAAAGGTTAATGCTTTATCAAATAATGTAGATAATAGAATGAATAAACTTGAAATAGGAGCAGCATTAGATGAAATCTTTGATGTATTAAGAAGAAGTAATAAATATATCGATGAAACAACTCCATGGTTATTAGCAAAAGATGAATCAAGACAAGATGAATTAAAAACAGTGTTATATAACTTACTAGAATCTATAAGAGTATGTGCAGTATTATTAAAACCATTCTTGCCAGATACATCAGATGAAATACTTAAACAATTAAATATTGATGTAAGAGATGAAATATTTAATGATGATTTATCTTATGTAACAAATACACCATCTCCATTATTTCAAAGAATAGACAAAGAAAAAAAATTAGAAGAAATAGAAAATCAAAAATAGAAGACAATATGTCTTCTTTTTAGGAGGATATAATGTATATAGATACACATTGTCATTTATCTAAAGATGATTATGAAGATATAGAAGAAGTAATTAATAATGCCAAAAAAGAAAATGTTAAGTACATGATAATAAGTGGATGTGACAAAAAAAGCATTAAAGAATCAATAGAGATAGCAAATTCGCATGATAATATTTATCTAGCTTTAGGGTATCATCCTAGTGAAGCTAAGAAAACTAGCATTGATGATTTAATGGAATTAGAAGAAACAATCAAACATAATAAAAAAGTAGTAGCAATTGGAGAAATTGGACTAGATTATCATTGGGAAAAAGATAATAAAGAAGAACAAAAAGAGTTATTTAAAAATCAAATCGAAATAGCTAAAAGATTAAATCTTCCATTAGTAATACATTCAAGAGATGCTTTCCAAGATACTTTCGACATTTTAAAAGAAGCAAATTATAAAGGAGTAATACATTGTTTTAGTGGTAATAAAGAGAATGCTAAAAAGTATTTATCAATCGGATTCTATTTAGGTATAGGTGGTGTACTAACTTTTAAAAATACAAATTTAAAAGGAACTTTATTAGAAATACCTAATGAAAAGATATTACTAGAAACTGATTCACCATATCTTGCACCAACTCCACATAGAGGAGAAAGAAATGAATCTAAATATATTCCTTTAATAGCAGAAGAAATTTCAAAAATAAAAGAAATTCCACTATCAGAAGTAGAAAAAATTACAACAAATAATGCAAAATTATTATTTAATCTTGATTTTATTGATGAAATTGACTAAATAAAAAAGTTGTGCTATTATCATCTTATAAACTAGTAAGAGGTAGATGTAGGTTTATGAGAAAACAAAGAACATTAAAGATATTAAGAAATTGTTCTTTATATCTTTTATATATATTATTAATTCTTTCGATTTTAGTTAATATAGGACAAACAAATAAAATAACAACATATAATATTTCAGGAGTAACTTCGCTTCAGTCATCACATATGCTTGATAAGTATACTCCTAAGCCAGAGCCAGTTCCAGAAGTAATTGTTGAGGCTCCAACACCAAAAATTGAAAAATATAGATTAACATCTTTCTATGCTCAAGACGAACTTAATACAGGAGACTGTGTAGGTGCAGGATTCTGTAGATGGGAATTTGATAAAAACGATAAGGGTTGGTATACATATAATGGTAAATTAGTACTAGCAGCAGCAACTACATATTTACAAAAAAAGTTTGGTACCAGAGAAGGATTTACTTACTTTAAATATTATGATGAAGTAAATATAACAATAGATGGAGTAGTTTATCCAGGAATTATCTTAGATACATGCGGAGCTTGTTATAGGGATAAAAGACTTGACCTATTTGTAGAAGATGGACAAAGTGCAATTGATAGAGGATACATGGGAAGAAACATGATTAGTGTTGAAATAACTAAAAAGAAATAAAAGCTATTATTAGCTTTTTTTTAATTTATAAAAATATATATTTAATATAAAATAAGGTATATTGAATTATAAAGAAGATTTATATATAATTTAAGTAAAAAAGGAGTTTATATAATATGATTCAACATAAATTTAAAAAAAAGTTTGGACAAAATTTTTTACACGATAAAAATATATTAAGAAAAATAGCTAGTGTAGCTGAAACAAATCCAAATGATTTAATAATAGAAATAGGGCCTGGAGCTGGAGCCTTAACCGAAGAACTTGTAAAAAAATCACAAGTACTAGCTTATGAAATTGATAATGACTTAGAAGAAACATTAAAGAATAAATTTAATAATGACAATTTTGAATTAATAATGGATGATTTTTTAAAAAGAAATGTTATAGAAGATTTAAAGAAAAAAGATTATCAAGATTTATACATAATAGCAAATTTACCATATTATATTACTACTCCTATAATTAATAAGATAATAGATGATAAGTTAAACGTTAAAAAAATGGTACTAATGGTACAAAAAGAAGTAGGGGAAAGATTTACTGCCACAGTTAATACAAAAGAATATTCATCTATATCAGTTTTTTTAAATTATTATTTTAATGTTAAAAGAGAATTTGTAGTATCAAAGAATTCATTTTATCCTAGACCAAACGTAGATAGCATAATCATATCATTTGAAAAAAAAGAAAAAGATAATAGTGTTAAAGATGAAGATAAATTTTTCAAATTAATAAGAGATTCTTTTGTACAAAAAAGAAAGACATTAAAGAATAATTTAAAAGAATATGACTTCTCAAAAATAGAACCAGTATTATTGAAAAATAATTTACCACTTGACGTTCGAGCAGAAAATATAAATTTAAATACATTTATTGATATATCAAATAATTTATAATATTTGTAATAATTTTAATATTCTTCAAATATAATATATAGACAAATATAAGTATAAAAAGGAGAGATTAAAATTAATATAAGTAGAGTAAAAGAAAAAATAGAAAGCTTTAAAAATAAAAAAGTAAGGTTTATATATAATGGTCCACGAAATCAAAAAGAAGAATTTGAAGGAATAATAAATAGTACATATAACTCAGTATTTACGATATTAATTGATGGCTCAAACGTAATTAAATCATTTACCTATAATGACATAATTAATAAAAATCTTCAAATTTTTATATAAATTGTTTGCATTTTATTAAATTTTATTATACGATTAACATATAAAGTTGAACAACTTTATGGGGAGGAAACAAATGGAGATTACATCTGTAAGAGTAAAGAAAGAAGAACGTGAAGGATCTCATATGAAAGGAAGAGCTTCTATTGTTATTGACAATGGTCTTGCAATTCATAATATTCGTATTATTGAAGGAAAGAATGGTTTATTCATCGCAATGCCTAGCACATCAAGAGAAGTAGAAAATGAAGAAGGAGAAACAGTAACTGTACATCGTGATATTGTTCATCCAATTAATCCTGAAGTAAGAGCTATGTTCGAAGAAAAAATTCTTAAAGCATACGAAGAAGCTGAAGAAGAATAATAAAAAAGCCTAGTGGCTTTTTTTTTGCATATATCTTATTTTTAAACATATAAGTTTATTGGAGGACTATATGGACAAAATAGAAAATGCAATAACTAACTATAATCATTCAATATCTCTAGATGAAAGAAAAAATTTAATTGTTACAGGTGTTAAAAAAATAGAAAACTTTGATGAAGAACAATTTTTTATGGAAACAACAATGGGGAACTTGATAATAAAAGGAGAAGGCTTAGAACTAATTAAATTAGATACTATGCAAGGGCAAGTATCAATAAAAGGAAAAGTATCATCGATGACTTATAATGATGAGATAAAAATTAAAGAAAACCAAGGCTTTTTAAATAGATTATTTAAATAATGAATTTAGAAATACAGATTCAATCAATCATAACATCATTCGTTTATGGTATGTTTATCTCATTGTTATTTAATATTACTTATAATTTATTGTACAATCATCATTTAGTTATAAAAGTAATATCAAATATTATATATAGTTCTTTATCTTCACTTTTGTTTTTTTACATTATGTATTTAGTTAATTATGCTAGAATTCATCCTTATTTTTATATATCATTACTAATTGGATTTATAATTGGAAATAATAGTACGAAAAAAGTAAGAATATATCCTAAAAAGAAGAATACCAAGTAATCTTTTCTTTTTTTTTATGCTTAGATATTGTATAATAAAAGAGAAATTGGAGGGCTTATGGAACTATTAGAAAACAAGAAAGAATTAAATGATTTAATAGATAAATCAACGCACATATACATAATGGGACATAAGTATCTAGATTTAGATGCTTTAGGAGGATCAATAGGAGTATACGAATACGTTAAAGCAAAGGGCAAAAATGCAACAATAATTATAAATGATAAAAGACTAGAAAAAGGAGTTAAAAAAGTCCTAGATGAATTAAAAACAGATTATAATATTGAAAAAGGAAATAAAGTAAGGAATAGAATAACTTCTAATAACTTATTAATTATTGTAGATACAAATAAAGAATATTTATTACAGGATAGTACATTATTACAGTTATTTGATAGAGTAGTTGTAATTGACCATCACGACCCAAATAATCAAACTATATCTAAAGGACTAGTTATAATTGATAGAAGTTCATCTAGTACTTGTGAAATGTTAACTGACTTATTAGATAGGGAACACATTGAAATATCAAGTAAAGTAGCAACTATATTACTATCTGGTATAGTATTAGATACAAATAACTATGTAATAAAAACAAATGTTAATACATATAGGACAAGTTATTTACTTGCAATGCAAGGCGCTGATCCACTTTATGTACAATATTTATTAAAACAAGATATAAAAAAATATGTGGAAAGACAAAAAGTGATTACAAATATCAAACAAATTAGAAATATTGCAATATCATGTGGAAAATCTTCTATAAAGTATAGAAGAGAAGATTTAGCCAAAATTTCAGATACATTATTGCAATTTGATAAAATAGAAGCATCATTTGTAATTGGAAAACTAGAAGACAATTCAATAGGGATAAGTGCAAGATCTCTTGGAAAAATAGATGTGGGAAAAATATTAGAGAAATTTAATGGTGGCGGAGATGAAAATGAAGCAGGAGCTAGAATAGAAAAATCTAATATTAAAAAAGTTGAAGAAGAATTAATGAAGGAATTAAAGTCTCTTAATTAGAAAGGAGAAATATGAAAGTAATATTTATAAAAGATCTTAGAGGACAAGGCAAAAGAGGAGAAATAAAAGAAGTAAAGGATGGATATGCAGAAAACTATTTAATAAAAAATGGTTATGCAAAAAAACTAACAGAACAAAACTACAATGAATATCTAGAAACAAAAAAAGAAGAAAAAAAACTAGATAATGAAAATAGAAAAGAAGCAGAAGAAATTAAAGCAAAAATGTCTAAAATAGAACTTGTCTTTAAAGTAAAAACAGGGGCACAAGACAAAGTATTTGGAAGTATTAGTACTAAACAAATTAAAGAAGAACTAGAGAAGAAAAATATTAATATTGATAAAAAACAGATAATGTTACAAGAAGGACTATCATCTTTAGGATATCATAATGTTAAAATTGAAATATATAAAGACATTATAGGAGAAGTAAAAGTAAAACTTGAAAAATAGGAAGTGATATAATGCCAGTAAAAGAAATACCAAGCAATTTAGAAGCAGAACAATCAGTTCTAGGTTCAATGTTTTTATCAACACTTGCATTACAAAAAGCATGTGATGAATTACAACCTGAATCATTTTATTATGATAATAATTCAAAAATATTTTCATCAATGAAAGAACTTCATAACAAAGGAGTTCCAATCGATGCAACAACTGTAACTTCTGATTTGAAAAATAAAGAATTACTTTCCCAAATTGGAGGTATAGAATATCTTACAGAAATATTTAATATAGTACCAACTGCGGCTAATATAGAACAATATATTAAATTAGTGGAAGAAACAGCTCTTCAAAGAAGACTTATAGAAGTATCAACGGATATAGCAACAAATGCATATGATAAATCCGTTGATATAAACAAGACTCTTGATGAAGCTGAAAAAAGAATTTTAGATGTAGTTAATAATAGAAGAACAACAGAGTTTAGAAGTATTCAAGAAGTAGTAAATTCAACAAAAGCTCACTTAGAAAAGTTGTCAACTCAAAGTGGAGAAATAACAGGGCTTGCCACAGGATGGGAAAGACTTGATAAGATTACATCAGGATTACATGAAGGACAATTAATCATAATAGCGGCACGTCCAGCTGTTGGAAAAAGTGCATGGGCACTAAATTTAGCAACAAATGCTGCTGTTAATTCTGGAGCAACAGTTGCAATATTTAACCTTGAAATGAGCGCAGAAAGTTTAGCAACTAGAATGATAGCATGTTTAGGACATGTAGAAGGTTATAAATTAGCAACAGGAAAGTTACAAGATGATTGGGATAAAGTAAATGAAGCATTAGCGAAACTTGAGAAAACTAATATTTATATGGATGATACTCCAGGAATTACTATTGGTGAAATTAGAAGTAAATGTCGTAGGTTAGCTAATAGTGAAAAAGGATTAGATTTAGTAGTAATAGATTACTTACAGTTAATTACTTCAGCAGCAAACTATGGTGGTAATAGACAACAAGAGGTATCAGATATTTCTAGAGCATTAAAACTTATGTCACTAGAATTAAAAGTACCAGTTGTGGCATTAGCACAATTATCACGTTCTGCTGAGCAAAGAAAAGAAAATCCACGACCTATATTAAGTGACTTAAGAGAATCAGGTTCAATTGAGCAAGATGCAGATATAGTAGCATTTTTATATAGAGAAGACTATTATAAAAAAGAATTATCAAGCGAAGACAATATTAGTGATCTTGAATTCATAATAGCAAAACATCGTAACGGAGCAACAGATACAGTAAAACTAAGATTTAAAAGAGATATTTCAAAGTTCTTCTCTGTGTTTGAAGAAAAAGAGGGTGTAAAAAATGAATAAAAAGGATATTATTTTTACCATAGTATCGTTATTAATTAGCTCAACAATATTTCTAGTTGGTTATACCAAAGTATCAAGCCCAGTGGAAGTATATAGAGTTTATCTAAAAGGTGAGACAATAGGATACATAAAAAATAAAGATTTATTGGAAGAATATATAGATAATGAACAGATCTCATTAAAACAAAAATATAATGTCGATAAAGTATACTTACCAAATGATCTTGATATAGTTAGGGAAGTTACATATAATGATTCTATTTCAACTGAAGAAGAAATATATAATAAAATTAAAGACATTGCACCATTTACTATTAATGGATATACAATTACGATAAAAGGTGTAGAAGAAGTTCAAAAAGAAGATGAAACAGAACCAATTAAACTTCCTGATAATAAAATATTTGTCTTAGATAGAACATTATTTGAAACTGCAATCAAAAATACAGTGCATGTTTTTATTCCAGAAAACGAATATGAAAACTTTATTAACGGAGATATAGAAGAAAAGAAAAATGATATCGTATTAACTGAAGGTGTTAAAAATAGTGAAACAATTGTTGAAGATATATACATAAAAAATCCTATTACAATAACCGAAGGAAGAATTTCAGCAGAAGAAAAAATATATACTGATATTGAAGATCTTAATAAATATATGTTATTTGGAACTAATGAAGAACAACAAAAGTACACAGTACAAAAAGGTGATTCAATAAGTAATATAGCATTTGATAATAAATTATCAGTTGAAGAATTTTTAATTGCAAATCCACAATTTACTAGTGCAAATAATTTATTATCAGAAGGACAAGTTGTAAATTTAGGATTAATAAATCCAGTAATAAAATTGGTAGAAGAAGATCATATCGAAGAACTTCAAAAGCAAAGCTTTGATACAAAAATCGAATATGATGAAAATATGATTGTAGGATATGAAAAAGTTAAGCAACAAGGAGTAGTTGGAACACTTAAAGTAACTAAAAAAGTACAAAAAATAAATGGAGAAATTATATCTGCCGTTATAACGAAAACTGATGTTATAAAAGAAGCAACTCCAAAAATCATTGTTAAAGGAAGTAAAGTTATACCTAATGTCGGTAATGTTGGACTATGGGCATGGCCAACTGCAAAACCTTATTGTATAACTAGTCCATATGGTTGGCGTTGGGGAAAAATACATGAAGCCTTAGATATATCTTGTACAGGATGTGGTTCACCAATATATGCAGCAAACAATGGAACGGTAGAAGTTTCTAAGTATGCTTGGCCAAACGGAAATTATATAATAATAAATCATAATAATGGATATTATACAATTTATGCACATTTGTCTGCAATGTATGTTACAGAAGGACAAACTGTTCAAATGGGTGATTTAATTGGTGCTATGGGATCAACTGGTAACTCAACAGGATGTCATTTGCACTATGGTATTTCAACTGGTTTCCCTTATAGAGGAAGTTATCAATTCTACAATCCAGCAAGTTTCTATTAGAAATGAGAATACAAGTATTAGCAAGTGGTTCTAAAGGTAACTGTACATATTTAGAATCAAATAAAACAAAAATATTAATTGATGTAGGAATAAATTATAGTAGAATTAAAAAGTCTCTAAATAAAATTAATATAGATCCAAGTGAACTAGATGGAGTAATAATAAGTCATACACATAGTGACCATATAGGAGGCCTATCGTCATTAATAAAAAAAGTAAATATTCCAGTATTTATAAAAGAAGAATTGTATGAAGAGATAAAAAAAATAATACCAGTTGAGCAAATTGTAATAATAAATAATGATAAAGTAATAATTAATTCTATTGAAATAAATATAATTAATGCATCTCATGATGTTCCAGCCTTTGGATTTATAATAAGTGATGATAAGGCTAAAATTATGTATTTAACTGATACTGGTTATATTAATAGAAAGTATTATAAATTGCTAGAGAATTTAGATGCATACATAATAGAATCAAATCATGACGAAAAAATGTTAATGGAAGGCCCATATCCATACATATTAAAACAAAGAGTAATAAGTGATAAAGGACATCTATCAAATAAATATACAGGACAGTTTTTAGAAAAAACAATCGGAGATAAAACAAAGTATATTATACTTGCACATTTAAGTGAAAATAACAACACAGAAGAACTAGCTCTTAGTCAAGTTAATGATGCAATAAAAGATTATTATAAGAATAAAATAATAATAGCTAAACAACATGAAGAAACAGAGATGGTTGTGATATAATGATAAAAATTATATGTGTTGGTAAAATTAAAGAAAAGTTCTTAGAAGATGCCATTAATGAGTATAAAAAAAGAATTAGTAAGTATCAACAAATAGAAATAATAGAGGTAGAAGATGTTTCTTTAACAGATACTCAAACAATTTTAAAAAAAGAAGCAGAAAAAATAGTTAAATATATTAATAAAAAAGACTATATAATTACTCTAGAAATAGAAGGAAATCAAATTAGCTCAAATGAATTTGCAGAAAAAATAAACAAAACCTTTATAGGAAATAGTAATATAACCTTTATAATAGGAGGGTCACTCGGATTAGATAATCAAATTAAAGAGTTATCAAATTATAAGTTATCTTTTTCAAAAATGACATTTCCTCATCAATTATTTAGAGTAATATTATTAGAACAAATATATAGAGCTTTTAAAATAATGAACAATGAAGAATATCACAAATAAAGTTGCATAAGCAACTTTTTATTTTTATATAATTTAATGGTGAATAAATGATTACAAATATAAGTTATATATTATGGATTATAACTACATTTTTAATAACAATAACAGGGGTTTATTTATTACTTTACTTAAAATTTCCATTTAATTTGATATCAAAAAAAGTAAAGAAAACTGACAAAGTAGACACTTTTTCCAAATTAAAATTATTAAATCTATCACTTGCTGGAAAGATAGGAGTAGGTTCTATTTCTGGAATAGCTTATGCCATAGCTATAGGAGGAGAAGGAACATTATTCTGGATATGGGTATCAACAATAATATTATCTCTATATACATTTATGGAAACAAAAGTAGGTATTAAATATAAAGAAAAAATTAATGGTATTACAATTGGTGGCCCACAAATATACATAAAAAAAGAATTAAATAAGCCTAAGTTAGCTTTCTTATATTGCTTTCTTATAATAATAACTTATCTTTTTTCTTTTATTTTAATACAATCAAATACATTAATTATTTCTTTTTCAACAATATTAAAAATAAAAAAAGAATATATATCTTTCATATTAATATTAATAACAATACTATCAATAAATAAAGGAATTAAAAGAATTTCAAATATAGTGTCATTAATTGTTCCCGTAATGGGATTAGCATACTTAATGATAGGAATATATCTAATTATTGTAAATTACAATAAAATGCCATTAGTATTAATGAAGATTTTAAAAAAAAGCTTTGAGTTTAAATCATTAACAACTTTACCAATAATTATTGGAGTTCAAAGAGCTATTTTTTCTAATGAAGCAGGAATTGGAACAACATCCATGATTTGCGCATTATCAAAAAACGATGACTACCGCCAAGAAGCAAAATTGCAAATAATTGGAACATGCTTTATTTCATTAGTTGTATGTACTATTTCAGCATTAATAGTTCTAACTACAAATATCGATATTACAAGCATGATAAACGTTAATGGTATAGAAATAATGAACTATTCCTTTATTTATCATTTCAATAAAATAGGAATTTATATTTTAAATATTATAATTTCATTATTTGCCTTTTCTACAATAATTACTTCTTACTATTATGGGTACATCAATATAAAATATCTATTTAAAAATATATCGGACAAAATAGTACTAATTGTTGTTATAATAGTAATTGTCATAAGTAATTATTTGAAAGCAAGTTCGATTTGGTCAATAGTGGACATAATGACTTCTTTAGCATCATTAATTAACATATATGCATTGTTTAAAATAAAAGACAAAATAAAAAAGGAGTAGTATATGATTGGTAATAGTTGGGATGATTATTTAAGAGAAGAATATAATAAAGAATATTTTATAAAATTAAAACACTTTATATCTAATGAATATAAATCAAAGATTGTTTATCCAAAAATGTCAGAAATATTTAATGCATTTGAAAAGACACCATTTGATAATGTCAAAGTAGTAATATTAGGACAAGATCCATATCATGGAGAAAATGAAGCAGAAGGACTTTCTTTTTCTGTTAAAGAAGGAGTTCCTAAACCACCTTCACTAATTAATATTTTTACTGAATTAGAAGATGATTTAGGTATAAAACCACCAAATCATGGCAGTTTAGTTTCATGGGCAAAACAAGGAGTGCTTTTATTAAATTCAACTTTAACAGTAATAAAAGACACACCAAAGTCACATTCCAATAAAGGATGGGAAATATTTACTGATAAGGTAATAAGTATAATAAATAAAAAAGAAACCCCCGTAGTATTTATATTATGGGGAAGTGATGCTAGAAGTAAGAAAAAGCTTATAACAAATAAAAAACATTTAATAATAGAATCAGCTCATCCATCTCCTTTATCAGCTTATCGTGGTTTCTTTGGTAGTAAGCCATTTTCAAAAACTAACAATTTTTTAATATCTAATAATATTGAACCAATTGATTGGAAAATAAAAGATATTTGATTTACTGTTTAAGTATTTCAAATATCTCTTCTTTTTTATTTGAATATAAATCTTTTTCTTTATATCTTTTTATCTTAGCAATTATATTTGACGGAAATGAATTAATTAACTTATTAAATAAATTAACGTTATCGTTATAATATTTTTCGGAAGCAACGCATTCTGTATCAATAGAGTCTAAATCATCAAACAACTTCATATTATCTTCAGAAAGCTCAATATCCTTATTAAAATCCCTAAGTTCAATAACTTCTTTATCAAACTTAGATAACTCATTATTTAATTCGAAACTATTTAAGTCTTCAATTTTTATTTCATCAATAGAATTAAATACTTCTTTACTTAAAGTATTACTTACCGTTTCTTTTATCAGTAATAATAAATTATATTTTTCATTTAAAAGAACCTTAATATTTTCTTCTGCTTCATTAATCTTAATTAAAATAGAACTAAATCTATTACTATTTATAGCAAAAACAATAAAAATCATAGTAAATAAAATTAACAAAACACATATTAAAATATAAATAAGCATTGATAATCACCTCTATCATATAAATTATAGCAAATATTAGTTGAATATACTAGATGGAATAAAATAATATTTTTCTTACTATTAAATATAATAAATGTTATAATAACTATGAAGGTGATAAAGTGAAAGTATTATTAGGTATATCAAATAGACATGTACATTTAACAGAGGAAGATTATAAGATTTTATTTGGTGATGAACCATTAGGAAAAGTAAAAGATTTAGTTCAACCTGGACAATTTTCATCAGATAAAAAGGTAACAATAAAAACAGAAAAAAGAGCAATAGATGGTGTAAGACTTTTAGGACCACTTAGAAGTTATACTCAAGTAGAAATTTCTAAAACAGATAGTTTTAGTCTAGGAATCAATCCTCCTGTAAGAAATAGTGGTGATTTAGAAAATGCTGCTGTAGTAACAATAATTGGCCCAAATGGTGAAGTAACAAAACCATGTTGTATAATTGCTAATAGACATTTGCATATAAATCCTACTCAAAGAAAAGAATTAGGATTAGTTGGAATAGAGAAAGTTCAAGCTAAAGTAGTTGGAGAAAAGACAACAACATTTGATGATGTTTGGATTAAAGAAAGTGAAGACTATACTTTAGAGCTTCATTTAGACACAGATGATGGAAATGGTTCATTAGCAAAAACAGGTGATGAAATAGAAGTAATCATTCCATAATTTCATCAAATACGATTTGATCATTAGTAGGTTCTGTACCTTTTAAATAGTACAGAATCTTTTTATTTTTATCTTGTTCAGTACTTGGAAGACCACTAATTGGGTTTACTAAGACACCAACAACGTTATTTGGCATAGTATACCATTTTTGCTCACTATCTTTTAAATAAGTTTCCATAGTATCGGCAAAAATATTTTTACTATACATATAATCTTTTGTTTCTATTTCATTATTATCATCATATCCAATCCAAATTGACATAACAACATCTGGGGTGTATCCAACAGTCCAACTATCAGTCGCAGTAGTACCAGATTTAATAGAATATTTTCGAGTAAGTTTTTTAGCAATACCAATTACAGTAGGATAATTATAATCAACAAATTCAGAGTCATATGTACCAGTTAAAAGGTTATTTAAAATGAATACTAAGCTAGAATTTAATATTTGTTCTTTGTCGTTATTAGCTTCATAAAGAATATTTCCGTTTGCATCTTCGATTTTAGTTATAAAGTGGGGATTAACTTTATATCCTAAATTTGCAAAAGAGGAATATGCAGATGTTAGTTCAATAATATTCATTTCACTTGTTCCAAGAGCTAGTGAAGGAACTTCTTGCATATTTGAACTTATTCCAACTCTTTTTGCCATATTAACAAGAGAATCTTCTCCCAAAAAAAGCAAAGTTTTAACAGCATAAATATTATCGGAATAAGCAATAGCAGCAGCAAGAGATATAGGTTTATTACCATATACATTACTAGCATTATGTGGAGTATAATACTGCTTATTTGCAAATGCAAAAGTAGTTTCTTCACTTGTAAAACATGTAGAAGATGTAAATCCATTTTCTAAAGCAGAATAATATAGTATTGGTTTCATAACAGAACCTACTTGTCTTCGAGAAGAAATAGACCGATTAAATTGAGATATAGAGTAATCTCTTCCACCAAGTAAAGCAATAATCTCACCATTATTAGGATCCATCATAATAGCATTAGCTTGAAGTTTATCATTATTCTTTAAATTATTGGTTACTTTTTCTTCTAAAGTAGCCTGAGCATTTAAGTCAAAAGCGGTATAAATCTTCAATCCACCAGTATCTAAAAATGATTTAGGAACATTTAATGTCTCGAACTCTTTAAATACTGCATCTTGATAATACATAACTGTATTTAAATTAATATTATTCTTCTTACCAATAATTTCAATTTCTTCACTATAAGCATCATTTAGTTCACTTTCTGTAATATAACCATTTTTTTCCATTAAACTTAAAACTAAATATTGTCTTTTTTTTGCTAAATCATAGTTAACTAAAGGAGAATAATTAGCTGGAGACTTTGGGATACCTACTAGCATACTTGCTTCTGCTAAATCTAAATCCTTAGCACTTTTCCCAAAATAAAATTTAGAAGCATTCATAACCCCATACATACCATGACCATAATTGATTGTATTTAAGTATCCTTCTAATATTTCATCTTTAGTATAATGAAGTTCAATATTTAAAGTAAGCCATAGTTCATTCCATTTTCTTTCCCATGTTTTATCAAAGTCTAAAAATAGATTTTTAACATATTGTTGAGATATAGTAGAAGCTCCTTGTAATGTTTTACCACTTGTTAGATTTTTCCATCCTGCTTTAATTATTCTTGGAAAGTCAAATCCAAAATGACTATAGAAATTTTTATCTTCAGTAGAAATAGTAGCATTTATAAGATTACTAGAAATATCTTCTAGACTAATCCACTCATTTGTTCCATTTCCTACGAAAAAAACATTTCCAAACTTATCATAAAGTGATATATTATTAGCATTCTTAATTTCTAATTTCATAGATAATTTAGAATATCCAAAAAAAGCAAAACTAAAAATAAATAAAATAACTATTACTGCAATAGACAACTTGATAATCTTTTTAATTATTTTCATTTAATCATTCCATTCTTTAATATTGTGAATAATAAATAAAAAAATATGTATAAAAAAAATAAGAAATATGCTATAATTCGTGTTGTATTTTAACGAGGCAGTTATGGAAAAAATAAATATTAATGTTAATTTAAAAAATCAAGAAATGAACTACAATTATAAGGGATTAGCATATATTAATAAAGATATAATTGATTTTTATGATAAAGAATATAATAAAGATTATCACTATATATTTGATAAAAGTGTAAAAAGATTAATAAAAAGCAGTGAAAAAACAACATTAATTTTTGATTTTAATAATAAAGAATTAAGAATAATTGAAAATAATAAAGAATTAAGAACTAGCATTAATGTTAAAAAAATTGAAATAAAAGGTAATAATATAGAAATAATATATATAATAGATAAAAATGAAATATTATTTGAAATTAAGGAGGTAGACTAATGAGTTACTTTAAAGAAATTGAAAATGAAATAAACAAAGCTTTTAAAAATAAAGGATATGATACAGATATTACTTTATCACTATCTAATAGAAGAGATTTAGGAGAATTTCAAGTAAATGATGCAATGAGACTTGCAAAAATGTTTCACAAAAGTCCAATTGAAATAGCAAATGAGGTAAAAACTGAATTAGAATTAAATGATAATTTCACAAACGTAAATATTGCTGGAGCAGGATTCATTAATTTATCTTTAACGGAAAAAGCATTAAAAAGTTTTATTAATAAAATTTCAAGTGATATAAATAATAATATTGATAAAGAACAACCTAAAACAATTTTACTAGATTATGGTGGTGCTAATGTTGCAAAGGCTCTTCATGTAGGGCATCTAAGAAGTGCTAATATAGGAGAAGCATTAAACAGATTATTAAAAACATTAGGAATTAAAACTATATCAGATGTTCATCTAGGTGATTCTGGATTACAAGCAGGGCTTGTTGTTTTAGAAATCAAAGAAAGATTTAGTGATTTAATATGCTTTAAAGATGACTATAATGGAGAAGACTTTGAACTACCAATAACAAAAGAAGATTTAAAAGAAATATATCCAACTGCATCTTTAAAAAGTAAAGAAAATGAAGAATTTTTAAATGAAGCAAGGCACATAACATATGAAATACAAAATAATCATCTTGGATATAATAAGTTATGGGATAAAGTATCAACACTTTCTAAAATTGACATAAAAGAAACTTATGATAGGTTAAATGCAAAGTTTGACCTATGGGAAGGTGAAAGAGATAGTTTTAAATATATTAAAGATGTTTTAGATTTATTAAAAGAAAAAAATTTATCATATGTAAGTGAAAATGCAATAGTAATGGATGTTAAAGAAGATACAGACGAAAAAGAAATACCTCCAATACTATTACAAAAAAGTGATGGAGCTTATTTATATGCAACAACAGATTTAGCAACTCTCTATGGTAGAGTTAAAAGATTTAAATTAGATGAAATATGGTATACAACTGATATAAGACAAGAATTACACTTTACTCAAGTATTTAGAGCAGCATATAAAAGTGGAATAGTACCAGAAAACATAAAATTAGGATTTTATGGATTTGGAACAATGAATGGTAGTGATGGAAAACCATTCAAAACAAGAACAGGTGGAGTAATGCCACTTGATGAATTAATTGACTTAATAAAAATAGAATGTAGAAAAAGATTAAATGAAAATATAGTTGAAGAATCACAAAGAGAAAAAACTTCAGAAATAATAGCTTTAGCAGCATTAAAATATGCAGATTTACTTCCATTTAGAGCAACTGATTACATTTTTGACCCTGGAAAATTTAGTGACTTAGATGGTAAAACTGGCCCATATCTTTTATATTCAACAATAAGAATTAAATCTTTATTGAATAAAGCAAATAGCCAAAATATAGAATATAAGAATTTTTATACATTAAAGAATGAATCTGATAAAGAAGTAATATTAACATTAATATCTTTACCAATTATATTAAAAAGATCTTATGATTCTAAATCATTAAATGAAGTAGCAGAATACATTTATAAACTTACAAGTATATATAATAAGTTTTATTCAGAAAATAAGATTATATCTGAAGAAAATCAAGAATTAAGAGAGTCATGGTTAGTTTTAAGTAAAGCTGTTTATGATACTAATATGCTCCTATTAAATATAATGGGAATAGATGTCCCAGAAAAAATGTAAAAAAATATTGATTTTAGAATTGAATAGTGATATAAGTTTTATTGAGTATTTTTTCAGTAAAAAATATTTAAGAAAAGAATTCACTCATGGAGGACATTATGAGTTTAGATAAAATGAAAAAAGAAGAATTAGAATTATTATCATATAAAGAGATAACATCTTTGCTTTTAGAAGAAAAAGGTGCAATGAATACATTAGATTTATTTACTAATATTGTTGAGCTTTTAGGACTTCCAAAATCAACAATTGAAAAGAAAATTGGAGACTATTATACTACTTTAACTACTGATAAAAACTTTTTATTATTAGCTGATGGGAAATGGGACTTAAGAAAAAATCACACATCTGATAAAGTAGTTAAAGCACAAGAGCAAGATGATGAAGAAGATGAAGAGGAAGAAGAAGAATCAGATAGCAAAACAGATTTAATTGAAGAAGAAGAAGATTTCGATAGTCAAATTTCCGATGAAGATGAATTTGATGATGGTGATGATGATCTAAAAGATTTAGTTGTATTAGATGAAGAGGACTTAGAATTAGAGCAATAATCTTAGTTCTTTTTTTTAAAATATATATTTGATATAATAATTGTAGAAAAGAAGAGATGAAATATGATTGAAAGATTAGAAATAATTAAAGAAAGATATAATTTATTAAATAATGAATTATTAAATCCAGAAGTATTGAAGGATATTAAAAAAACAAGAGAGCTATCTAAAGAAGCAAAAGATTTAGAAGAAACAGTAAATACTTATGATGAATACAAAAAAACATTAGAAGATATTGAAGCAGCAAAAGAAATGGCAAAAGATCCAGAAATGGGAGAGTTTGCTAAGGAAGAATTAGAAACGTTAGAAGCAAAAAAAGTAGAACTAGAACATAAAATAGAAATTCTTTTGATTCCTAAAGACCCTAATGATGGAAAAAATGTTATTGTTGAAATTCGTGGAGCTGCTGGTGGAGATGAAGCTAATATTTTTGCAGGTGATCTTTACAGAATGTACTTGAAATATGCTGAGAAACAAGGATGGAAAGTTGAACCTATAACAGAAGAATATTCTGAAGGTGGAGGATTTACATTGGTAAGTTTCATGATAAAAGGAGATAATGTATATTCGAAAATGAAATATGAAAGTGGAGCACATCGTGTTCAAAGAGTTCCAGTAACAGAAACTCAAGGAAGAGTGCATACTTCAACTGCAACAGTAATTGCTATGCCTGAAGCAGAAGAATTTGACTTTGAATTAGATATGAACGAAGTAAGAGTTGATATAACAAGGTCAAGTGGAGCAGGAGGACAAGGAGTAAATACAACAGATTCAGCAGTAAGAGTAACTCATATACCAACCGGAACAATAGTATATTGCCAAGTTGGAAGAAGCCAAACTCAAAATAAAGAAATGGCATTAAATACTTTGAAAACACGTTTATATAATATGAAACTTCAAGAAAAAGAAGAAAAAGAAGGAGCAGAAAGAAGAAGTAAAATAGGAACAGGAGATAGATCAGAGAAAATAAGAACATATAATTATCCTCAAAATAGAGTTACTGATCATAGAATAGGTTTTACTTTGATGCAACTTGATAGAGTAATGGAAGGGGAATTAGAGCCTATTATTGAGGCACTAATAACAGAAGATCAAAGAAGAATTTTAGCAGGAGAATAAAATGACTATTGAAGATGCCGTTATATATGGAAAAAAATATATATCATCGACAGAAACAAAGATGCTAATATCTAAAGTTACTGGTTATGATTCATTAGAGCTAATAAATCATTTACATGAAACATTAGATGAGTCAAAGGAAAAAGAGTTTAAAAAATTAATAAATGTAAGATTGAATAATTATCCTGTTCAATATATCACAAATAGTGTAAATTTTTACGGAATAGAGCTTTATGTTAATGAAAATGTATTGATACCACGTTTTGAGACAGAAGAACTAGTGGAAAACACAATACAAAAATTAAAAAAAGATTTTACAAATCCAAAAATATTGGATTTATGCTGCGGTAGTGGAGCAATAGGTATAGCAATAAAAAGTAAATTACCATTATCAAGTGTAATAATGTCAGATATTAGTTCAAAAGCATTAGAAGTTGCAAATGAAAATTGCAAGAGATTAAATTTGAATATACAAACTATTGAAAGTGATTTATTTAGTAATATTACTGAAAAATTTGATTGTATAATCTCAAATCCACCATATATTAAAAACAATGAAGTAATAGAAAAGATTGTAGCAGACAATGAACCAAAAATTGCTCTTTATGGTGGAGATGATGGATTGGATTATTATAGAAGAATACTTAATGATATAAAAGAACATTTAAATGAAAGATTTTTAATAGCATTTGAAATAGGTGCTGATGAAAAAGAAGACATAATAAAAATCATTAATGAAAATTTAAATAATATTGAAATAGAAACTAAAAAAGATTTATCCGGAAGAGATAGAATGATATTTATAACAAGTAAATAATCATTCTTTTTTGTTTAAAAAAGTATAAAAGATATCATTATATATTTGGTGATAAATTGAAAAAATTAATAATAATAATTGGAATTATAATGTCAATAATATTATTAAATGATAATAAAGAAGAACTAATTCTTATTCCTAATGAAGCAATAAGAGTAAGAATAATAGCAAATAGCAATAGTGATAAAGATATACAAGAAAAAGAAAAAATAAAAGAAGAAATTAACAAATTTGTGGATAAAAAAATTAATAATGTCACAAATATAAATGATGTTAGAAAAATAATTGTTGAAAATATAAAAAACATCGAAAATGTTGTGGAAAAAACAATGAAAGAAAACAATTATCAAAAAACATTTAAAATTAATTATGGAATGAATTACTTTCCGGATAAAGAGTTTAAGGGAGTAAAATATAATAAAGGCAACTATGAATCACTAGTGATAACTATTGGAGAAGGAAAAGGTAATAATTATTGGTGTGTATTATATCCACCACTATGTAAAATAGATAATAATGAGAATAATGATTATAGATTTTTAATAAAAGAAATATTAAATAAATATTTATAAACATAGTATATATAAGGAGGTACTATGTTTATTTTTTTTACAGTAATTTTAATTGCAATATGTTTAAGTATGGATACTTTTTCAATGTCACTTAGTTATGGACTATTTATTAATAATAAAAAAGAAATAATAAAACTTAGTTTATTGGTTGGAATATTTCACTTTATAATGCCAATTTTAGGAATGAATGTTGGTACGTCTTTAAAAAAAATTATTTTGATGAAGGATTCTTTAATAATAGGAATACTATTAATGATTATAGCAATAGAAATGTTGTGGTCGATAATTAAAAAAGAAGAATATGAACCTTTAAATTCTCTTAAAGAAAAAATAATATTTGCTTTTACTGTAAGTATAGATAGTTTTACTACAGGAATAGGACTAAAATCTTTTCATATAAATTTTTTAGTAATTACATCTATTTTTTTCATAATAAGCTTTATTTTTACTTTTTTGGGACTATCAATGGGAAATATAATAAGAAATAAATATGGAACAACAGCTAAACTAATCGGATGCATATTATTATTTTTCATATCTATATATTATCTAATCTCATAATAAAGTAAAATAGATTCTATGAAATAATAAAGATATATGATAAAATTAAATTATAAATTGTACGTTCTAACAATTTGTGACAATTAAAATAATTAAAAATAAAATATTATAGGCGGTGATCATATGAAAATAATGAAAATTGAAGGGAATAGGAAATTATCAGGAACGATTAAAATTAGTGGTGCAAAAAATAGTTCAGTTGCACTAATTCCAGCATCTTTGCTTGCTGACAGTGATGTTACAATTTGCAACGTACCAGAAATAACAGATACTGATGTATTATGTGAGATGCTTGAATATCTTGGAGTTGATGTAAGGCGTGCTTCTGAAAGCGTAGTAATAAGCCCAAATAAAATTGATAATAAGATAATACCAAAAGAGTTAACAAAAAAACTAAGAGCATCTTATTACTTTATGGGTGCCTTACTTGGAAAATTAAAGCATGTTGAAATATATTTGCCTGGAGGATGCTCTATAGGAAAAAGACCTATAGACTTACATTTAAAGGGATTCGAATCTTTAGGAGCAACAATCACTAATGATGGAGAAAAATATATAGTAGATGCTAAAGAATTAAAAGGTGCTCCAATATACTTGGATATAGCTTCAGTTGGAGCAACAATTAATATTATGCTAGCAGCAGTACTAGCAAAAGGAAAAACAATAATAGATAATGCTGCTAAAGAACCTGAAATAGTTAATATAGCAACATATTTAAATAATATGGGAGCTAAAATAACAGGAGCAGGAACATCAGAAATAAGAATTACTGGAGTAGAAAAACTACATGGATGCTATCATGAAGTAATACCAGATAGAATAGAAGCTGGTACATATCTTGTTATAGGCGCTTTAGTTGGTGAAAACTTTAAAGTATATAATATAATCCCAGAACATCTAGAAGCATTAACTTCTAAACTAAAAGAAATGGGAGTAGATATAAAGATAGCAAGTGATTATATTTTGGTAAATAGTAGAGATAGATATAAAAATACAAATATAACTACTATGGGATACCCAGGATTCCCAACGGATTTACAACAACCATTTTCAGTATTACTATCTAAAAGTGTAGGAATATCAAAAGTAGAAGAAACTATTTGGGAAAATAGGTTTATGCATCTTCCAGAATTAGAAAAACTAGGAATGAAGGTAAGAAAAGAAGGAATGACTGCTATTTTTGAAGGACCAAATAAACTAACTGGATGTGAAGTAAGAGCTACAGATTTAAGAGCTGGAGCAGCATTAGTAGCAGCAGCACTTGCCGCAGAAGGAGAAACTATAATAACAGATGTTGAACATATTTTAAGAGGATATGAAGGAATAGTAGAAAAATTAACTGATGTTGGTGCTAAAATTAAAATAGAAGAAATACAATACTAATGGGGATGTGAATGAATAAAAAGTACAAATTATTAGTATTTGTAATATCATTGTTAATTGTTTTTTCAACTTATAGCCTTTTCATAAATAAAAATAAGAAAAAAATATATATTGCCTTAGGTGACTCAATAGCAGAAGGTATGAACTCATATTCACAAGTTGATTATGGATATACTGATTACATAAAAGATTATCTTAAAGAAAAAAATATATTAGAATTTTATACCAAATTATATTCTAAGTCAGGTTATACAACAAGAGATTTAAAAACAGATATAGAAAATAATAAAGTAGTAGAAGTAGATAATAAAAAAATATATTTAAAAGAAATATTAAGAGAGTCTGATTTAATAACATTAACAATAGGAGCAAATGATTTATTAAGAGATTTTGATTTACTGAATATAAGTTCAAAATTAGCTAATGTAGAAGAAAACAAAAGAAAAGTAGATCAAATTGCAATTGAAGTAAAAGAAACAATTAAATTAATTAAAATATATGCAAGAAATCAAATAATTGTAACTGGATATTATAATCCATTACCAAGAAATAAAGATATAAAACAAGAAATAGATGAAATAGTAAAATACTATAATAATGAAATTGAAGAAATATGCGAAGAATTAAATGTAACTTATATAGATATTTTTGAAATATTTAATAATAATGAAGAACTATTACCAAACCCTATTGACATTCATCCAAACAAAAAAGGATATGAAAAAATAGCTAAAGAGATAATCAAATATATCAAATAGTTGACAAAATCGCATAAAAAGTGTATATTAATGACGTTTGAGGAGTGATTAAATGAATAAAAAGGGATTATTTTTTGCAGAATTATTTGCACTTGTTTTTATTCCAGGGACAATACCTGCTTTAATAGTAGCAAAATCAGCAAAATTCAAAAAGAGATTTAGCACTCAAAAAAACATAGAAGGATAAATCCTTATCAATTATCTATGATTTAGTTCATGGCGAGAGGAGAGAGAAAAATGAAAAAAGGCATCCATCCAGAATATAAAAAAGCAACAGTAAAATGTGCTTGTGGAGAAACTTTTGAAGTTGAATCAACAAAAGAAGAAATTAATGTTGAAGTTTGTTCTAAATGTCATCCTTTTTATACTAATCAACAATCTAGAAAAGCACATACAGGAAGAGTTGATAAGTTTAATAAAAAGTATGGATTCAATCAAGAAGAAAAAGCTTAATGACATGATACCAGCAATGGTATTTTTTTTTTTGCTCAATATCAAAAACGTAAAAAGTGTGTAAATAGACAAAAAAATAGACAATGAAAAAGGAACAATAGTGTAAAGCAATGTTATAATTTAGTTAGGAATGGAGAAAGATAAGATGGAAGCTAAAAAACTAAATATAAATATAATCATTGCTTTTTCTTATATTATTATAGGACTATTTTTGATTGCAACAAATGGTATACAGGCATATGCTACTTATTCAAATGAAAGACAAATGCTTTCTAATTTTTATCGTAATGATAAAAATAAAACTAATGTTGAAGAAAATAAAGAAAATAAGAATGAAAATGAAGTAAAAGAAAGCATTATTCAAGAAGAAAATAATGACTATATAAAAGATTCTCCGTTAGATGAATACGTATCAGTAATTAAAATATCAAAAATTAATTTAGAAAAAGGTTTATTCTCTAAACAAAGTAAATATAATGACGTTGAACATAATATAATGATTCACGAAAAGTCAGATGACCCAACAGTAGAAAATGGAAATGTAATATTAGTAGCTCATAGTGGAACAGCTGAAGTTTCATATTTTAGAAATTTAACTTCATTAAATAATGGAGATAAAATAGAAATATATTATCATGGTTTAAAATATACATATAAATTAGTCAATATGTATGAAGTTGAAAAAAATGGTAAAGTAGAAATTATAAGAAATACTGAAAAAAATACACTAACGATGATAACATGTAAGCACAATACGAACCTACAATTAGTATTTATATCTGAATTAGATTCTATAGATGAATATTAAAATATAATTATTGTTTTTAATTATCTATTGTGATAATATAAAAATTGAAGGAGGATATATGAAAAAATTAAAAGTAAATGAAAACGTTCTTGCATTAGCAATGTTTGCTTCATTGTTTGCAGGATGGCAAGCTATGGTAATAGTATTATTATTTATATGGGCATTTTGTGAAGCAGGGAACAGTTTGCAAAAACTTACAGTTAAAGTAGTATCAGTATTTGGAGCAATAGCAGTTGTAACTCTAGGGTGGAGCTTAATTGTTCAAGCAGTAGATGCTTCTATGGGAGGATTAAATAAATTTTTCCAAATGTTAGTATCTTGGGGAGTTGATTCTTCACTTGTATTAAATGCTAACAAATATGCATTTACACCAATTGAACTATTAATGTCTATTTTAGAATCAGTATTAAATTTATTACTATTAATTGTAAAAGTTAAGTTCATTTTCAGCGTATTAGCTAACAAGAACTATGCTGGAATTTGGCCAGTAAAAGGAATTGCTACAAAAATTGAAGAATTTGCAAACAACAAATATTATGAAGAGGACAAAGGAAAAAAAGAATCTAAAGGAAACTTCTGCCCTAAATGTGGTGAAAAATGCGAAGAAGGAGCAGCATTTTGTCCATCATGTGGAAACAAATTCTAATAATTAAAGAATAGAAAAATCTATTCTTTTTTTTTAGTTAAAGATATAATAGAGATGGAGGTGTGATATGAAATTATTCATTGGAACCGATCATCGTGGAATTGAAACAATTAAAGAAATAAAAGAGTACCTAACAAAAAGAAATATTGAAGTTATAGAAAGTGAAATTGAACATAACGATACTGATGATTATGTAGATTTTGCAATTGATGTTGCAAAAAAAGTAAAGGCTAATAATAGCTTTGGGATTTTAATATGTGGTACTGGAATAGGAATGAGCATTGCTGCTAATAAAGTAAAAGGAATTAGAGCAGCTAGATGCACAACGAAAGAAGATGCTTACTTAACAAGAACAGATAATGATTCAAATATTTTATGTTTAAGTTATAAAACTCCAATAGAAACAAATATAGAAATAATTAATACTTTTATAAATACTCCTTTCTCAAAGGAAGAAAGACATAAGAGACGTGTTAATAAAATAATAAAGTATGAAAATGGTGAAATCTAATGAAAATAAAATTTATTTTATACATAATAGTAGGAATATTCGTAATTTGGTCAATGGATTCAATAAACATAAATGGAATATTTAAAAAGAATAAAATATATCAAGCTAGATTATTTTACTTTTTTCTTACTATTTCAATAATATATCTTGTAACAAATTTTATTTATGATTTTTATTTTAGTTTAAAATAAATAGTATATATATTTCTCTTTTGTAAAAAATATAAAAGAGGTGAATATATGAAAAAGAAATTAGTATTAAAACCATTTGTATTACCAACGATTTATATAACTTTATTAGTATCATTAATGATTTTAGCAACTTCTATGTTATATAAAGATAAACCATCAGAAGAAGTAAAAGAATTTGCACCTGTGGATATTTTTGATGAAACCATACCAGTAATCAATTCCGAAGAAGTATATATCTTAAATCCTTTTTTAGGTGAAAATGTAGTTGAAACAGTGGGATATTATAATTATCAATCAGATGAAGAATCCCAAGAAAAGGCTATAATTCAATATGATAATACTTATTTACAAAATACTGGCATCACTTATTCATCTGAAAAAGAATTTGATGTAATTGCAATAATGGATGGAAAAGTATCAAAAATATATGATAATGATGTAACAGGTAAAGTATTAGAAATAACTCATGATAATAATATAATAAGTGTATACCAAATGATAAACAATCCGACAGTTAAAGAAGGAGATACAATAAGTGCTGGAAGTGTACTTGGACAAGCATCTACTTCTAAACTTTATCAAACAGGATTTAATCTTCACTTTGAAATTATTAAAGATGGAGCAACAATAAATCCAAAATCAATATTAGGAAAAAATATCAAAGAAATCTAAACTTTGATATTTTTTTTTAAAAAATATCATATTATTAAGTTAAATAAATATCATTTAATATAAGGATGATAAAATGAACAATAAAATTTATAATCGAGTATTAAATGAGGCTAATTATATTGTAGAGAATAAAGAAACAATAAGAAATACTGCTAAGGTATATAATATTAGCAAAAGTACAGTACATAAAGATATGCAAGAAAAATTACAAGAAATAGACTATAAACTATATAAAAGAGTTCAAGAACTTTTCACTTATCATAAGGAAATAAGACACATAAATGGCGGGAAAGCCACAAAAATAAAGTATTTAAAGCTAAAAAACTATAAAAAATAGTTTTTTTTTGTTATAATACCTCTAGTGGTGATTTAAATGTTTAATGATTATTTAGACCAAATATTTTTAATGGTTTTAACAACATTTGTATTTACATCATTAATAATGCCATTAACGAATATTATTGCTAATCATATTGGTGCTATTGATGTACCAAAAGATGATAGAAGAGTACATAATAAACCAATTCCAAAACTAGGAGGATTAGGAATCTTTGCAGGTTTTTTATTTGGATATATGCTCTTTGGAGTACAAAGTATTCAAATGAATTCAATATTAATAGGAAGCTTTATAATAATAATGTATGGAATACTTGATGATATTAAAACATTAGATGCAAAATACGAACTATTAGGTCAATTAATTGCAGCTTCAACTATTGTTTTTTATGGACAAATATTGCTTACAGAAATAACAGTATTTGGTACAACTTTAGAATTTGGTATTTTAGCATACCCAATAACTATTTTCTTCATTTTAGGATGTACTAATGTTATAAGACTTATAGATGGAGTAGATGGACTAAGTTCTGGAATATCTTCTATATTTTATTTAACAATTGGAATTATTGCATTCTTTCAAGGAAGAGTACAAACACTAGAAATAACATTAACATTTATTATGCTTGGAGCAACAGCAGGATTTCTTGTTCATAATTTTTATCCAGCAAAATTATTTGCAGGAGAAAGTGGTTCTGCATTTATGGGATTCACTACAGGAATAATATCTTTACTAGGATATAAAGGAACTCTTTTAACTTCAGTATTTGTTCCAATACTAATACTAGCAGTACCAATATTAGATACATTATTTGCTATAATAAGAAGAAAAATAAAAGGAAAACCAATATTTGAAGCAGATAAAGATCATTTACATCATCAATTATTAAAAAAGAATTATTCACAAAGAAAAACAGTATTAATAATATATGCAATTAATATTTTATTTTCAATCGCATCAATTTTATATACATTAAAAGATGCTTATTTGGGAATGTTTGTATATATAATACTATTAATTCTTGTATTATGGATTATACTGCATACAAGTATAATTTCAGAGAAAATGGAAGATAAGGTAAAAAAAATAGAGAGTAGTTATAAAAAAAATAGATGACAAGGATGGGAACATGATAAACTTTATAATTAACGATAATTATGTTTCTTTGAAACATATTAAATCAGTAGTAGATAGTTATATGATGAACTATGATATAGAAGTGCAGTACCATTCGTATATTAATTATAATAACGAATTCAAAGAAGAAATTAAAAAAATAAATGGATTAAAAGTATTTATATTAAATAATGACAAAGAGGATGGACTAAAAGAAGCTATATATATTAGAAAACAATTAGATGATTGGAATTCACCAATAATCTTAACTACGATTCATAATGAATCAAATAATAAAGCCATCGGTAATGGTCTTTTTCTTTTTGATAATTTAAGTAAGAAAAACTTTTTTGATAAAAAATTAAAAGAAGATTTAGATCATATTAGAAAGTATTACAATCATAGAGATGGATGTATAACATATGAATATAATAGAGTAATAAAGAAAATAGAATACAAAAATATTGAAATGATTATTAAAGAAAAAGATAGTAAAAAGTGTATTATAAAAACAAATTATGGAGATTTCTATATATTTGATACTATATCAAAGATATTAAATAAATTAGATGGAAGATTTATCAAAATAAGTAGAAGTTGTATCATAAATTTAAATAAAATAGTAGAGTATGATACAAATAATAATAAAATAACTTTTGAAAGTGGAAATATATCATTTGATGCATCAAGAGACTTTAAAAAGAAAATTATTGATAGCCTATTTAACAAAGATAGCAAGTTGTTAACAAATTGCCCAAAAAAGACCTAAAAATAACATATTAAAGAAAAATTTAAAAAAGACAATAACATAATGATATTATAAAAGAGCACAGTAAGTAGTGCAATTTAGGCAGTAAAAAAGATAACAAAGGAGGAGCAATTAGAAGTGAGAGGACATGTTAAATGGTTTAATAACGACAAAGGATATGGTTTTATCGACTATAAAGAAAATGAAGACATTTTTGTTCATTATTCTGCAATAAACCAAGATGGTTATAAATCATTAAGCGAAGGACAATTTGTTGAATTCAAATTGTTAGAAACAGCAAAAGGTTATCAAGCCTTAGATGTAAATGTAGTAAAAGAAACAACTACCGCTAAATAGGTAGTTTTTTTATTACTTTTGTGTTAAAATATAATTAAGGAGGAGATAATATGAAAATATTAATACGTGGTGAAAAAATTGAGGTTACTCAAGCAATACAAGATTATGTTAAAGAGAAGATTAATAAACTTAACAAATATATAGGAGACTCTGAAAACATTAAAGCATCAGTTGTAGTAAATGTAAAAGGACATAATCAAAAGGTAGAAGTTACAATCCCACTTAAGAATGTAATTTTAAGAGCAGAAGAAACAAGAGATGATTTATATGCTGCAATTGATGTTGTTGTTGATAAATTAGAAAGACAAATTAGGAAGAATAAAACAAAACTTCAATCTAAAAAAATGAATAAGCTTTCAAAAGATTTATTAATTGATGCAATAGTAGCAATGGATGATGATAAAGAAGACAAAGAAGAAGGATTTAAGATTGTAAAAAGAAAGAAAGTTGAAGTAAAACCAATGAGTGAAGAAGAAGCTGTATTACAAATGGAATTACTTGAACATCAATTTTATATATTTAAAGATTCAGAAACAAATAAAATTGCTGTTGTTTATAAGAGAAAAGAAGGAAACTACGGAATAATTGAATCTGAATAAAAGCATATTAAATGCTTTAAATTAAGATAATCGGACTATTGTTTTATTGAAAAATAAAACTAAAAATTAAATAATCTTGTATAATAAGCATTACTTAGTAATGCTTTTATAATAGAATTTCTTTGAAAAAATAGATTAATTTGATACAATAATTATTATGGAGATGGTTTTGTGAATTTTATAAAAAAATTATTCGATCATGAATATAAAGAATTAAAAAAGTTTGGACTTTTGGCAGATAAGGTAGAAGCTCTTGATGAAGAATATCAAAAATTAACTGATGATGAGCTAAAAGCAAAAACTGAACAATTTAAAGAAAGATTAAAAAATGGTGAGACACTGGATGATATATTACCAGAAGCTTTTGCTACTGTAAGAGAAGCAGCTTTTAGAGTTATTGGACTAAAACCATTTAGAGTTCAAATAATTGGTGGTATTGCATTACATTACGGAAATATAGCTGAAATGAAAACAGGTGAAGGTAAAACATTAGTAGCTACAATGCCTGCTTATTTAAATGCATTAACTGGTGATGGAGTACATATTATAACAGTTAATGAGTATCTTGCAGATCGTGATAGTAACTGGATGGGAAGTATTCATAGATTTCTTGGATTAACTGTAGGAACTAACTTAAGAAGTTTATCTCCAAGTGAGAAAAAAGAACAATATGAATGTGATATATTATATTCTACAAATAATGAATTAGGTTTTGACTACTTAAGAGATAACATGGTAGTTAAAAAAGAAAATAGAGTTCAACGTGGATTAAATTATGTAATAATAGATGAAGCGGATTCAGTATTAATAGATGAAGCAAGAACTCCATTAATAATATCTGGTGGTGAACTAAAAAGTGCATCACTTTATACAGATGCAGATTACTTCGTTAAGAACTTAAAAGAAGAAGAAGACTACCTTTATGATGAAAAAACAAAAGGAGTAACATTAACAGAAGAAGGAGTAAAAAAAGCCGAAAAGCATTTCAAGGTAGATAACTTATATGATATTGAACAAACTACATTAGTACATCATATTAACCAAGCATTAAAAGCAAACTATAGTATGAGAAAAGATGTTGATTATGTTGTTCAAGATGGTGAAATAATAATTGTTGATCCATTTACAGGAAGATTAATGAAAGGAAGAGCTTGGAGTGAAGGACTTCATCAAGCAGTAGAAGCAAAAGAAGGAGTTAAAATAAATCAAGAAACTAAGACTCTTGCAACAATTACATTTCAAAATTTATTTAGAATGTATAAGAAAATATCTGGTATGACTGGAACTGCAAAAACAGAAGAAGAAGAATTTAGAAATATATACAATATGTATGTTATTTGTATTCCAACAAATAAAGAAGTAATAAGAATAGATAAACCTGATTTAATATATTCTACAAAAGCTGGAAAATATAAAGCATTAATTGATGCAATAGAAGAAAAACATAAAATAGGACAACCAGTACTAGTAGGTACAATAGCAATTGAAACAAACGAATTAATTGATAATCTATTAAATAAAAGAAAAATACCTCATGAAGTATTAAATGCAAAAAACCATGCAAGAGAAGCTGAAATAATTGCTAAAGCTGGAGAAAAAGGAGCTGTTACAATAGCAACAAATATGGCTGGTCGTGGTACTGACATTAAACTTGGAGAGGGAGTAAAAGAACTTGGAGGACTTTGCGTATTCGGAACAGAACGTCATGAATCACGTCGTATAGATAACCAGTTAAGAGGACGTTCAGGAAGACAAGGAGATCCAGGATATACACAATTCTTTGTATCAACTGAAGATGAATTAATGGTTAGATTCGGAACAGATAGAATAAAAAGAATAATGCAAACAGCAGGATTTAGAGAAGATCAACCAATTCAAAGTAAGATGATTTCAAAATCATTAACGACTGCACAAGCAAGAGTTGAAGGAAATAACTTTGATATAAGAAAACAATTACTTCAATATGATGACATTATGAATCAACAAAGAGAAATAATGTATGAAAGAAGAAATGAAATATTAGATAATGAGTCTATTCATAATACAGTATTAGGTATTATGAAAAATTATATTACTAATTTAGTTAATTCTCACTTAGAATATGAAACAAAATTAAGTAAAGATGATATTAATGAAATAGTAGGATTCGTAAATGAAAAACTATTAAAAGATGATATAGATAAAGAAATATTATATTCTAAGAGTCCTGAAGAAATAATAGATTTAATTTATAATCATTTAGTTGAAGAATACGAAGAGAAAATAAAAGAAGTTCCAAAGGAAATAAGTGACGAATTTGAAAAAGTAATAACATTAAATATTATAGATAAATACTGGACTGAACATATTAATACAATGTCACATTTAAGAGAGGGAATTCACTTAAGAAGTTATGGACAAATTGATCCATTAACTGCATATTCTAAAGAAGGATTTGATTTGTTCGATGAAATGAACAATAGAATTGATAAAGAAGTAACAACATTCTTAATGAGAGCAGAAGTAAAACAAAATATAGAAAGAAAAGAAGTAACAAAAAACAAAATAACTAACGATGGAAAAGATGCAGTAAAAACACCATCAAAGAAGAAAGAAAAAGTTGGAAGAAATGATCCATGTCCATGTGGCAGTGGTAAAAAATATAAGCAATGTTGTGGTAAATAACTCGTAAAGTCCCATAAATAAAGGGAAAACACGAGTTTTTCTTTTTCTGAAAATTACTTAAAAAAAGGCTTTAGATCAGTTTTAGATCACCATATTTTTAAAAGGTAAAATAAGGGAAGATATAATTCATAAAATAGTAATATTACGAACGATACGAAGATATAAAAATCTTTAATTTTCTATGATAAAATATAAATATAAATTAAACTCAAGTGCTGTTTCGTGTAAAAAAAATTAAAAATGTTGTATTGTATAATTGATAAGGAGATAAAAAATATGAATCAAGTGAAAATTGGAAAATTTATAGCTGATAAGAGAAAAGAAAAGAAGCTTACACAACAACAACTTGCAGAAAAATTGGGAGTATCTGATCGAGCAATATCAAATTGGGAAAATGGAAAGAATATGCCGGATATTTCATTATTTCCAATAATTAGTAAAGAATTAGATGTAACAGTAAATGATTTAATGAGTGGAGAAAAAGTTGATAAAAAAGAATATCAAGAAAAATTTGAAGAAAATATAATTTATACTATTGATGAGACAATAAAAAAAGAAAATAAATTTTTAAAAATAATTTTATGGACTATTTTTTCATTTATCTTTTTGTTTGTTATGTATGTTTCCATTGAATCAATATATATGCATTCAAATATGGATTCAACTCCACTAATAAAGAAGAGTTATTCTGTTGATATTCATGCTGAAGACAATGAATTCTTCGAACAAACAATTTATAGTTATGGATTTTATGTTAAATATTACTATAAACAAAAAGATCCTAACAAGCAGAAAATAATCGTTGGAAATGAAATTAATAAAGAAGATTTTGAGTTAATTAGAAAAGACTTTTATTTAAATAACGGTACTCTATTTTGGTCTATGCCATAAAAGGTAATAATAATAATTGCTATTTTTTGTGATATAATACAATTGTAGGAGGACTTATGAAAAAAGGATTAAAAATTGTTTTAATTGTAATTGGAGTTGGAGTGGGAATCATTTTACTTGATACAATACAAGCTTTAGTATTTAACAATAATCCAATAATTGGAACTCAAACAAAATGTAGAAGTAAAGAAGGAATATTTGTTACTACATATCATTGTGAAAATGGCAAAAACATAACAAAATTAAAAGACTCTACTTGTAGTACTGAAAAAATTTGTAAAGAAACAATAAACAAAGATTTTTATATTGAAGCTAAAGACCTACAAGATAAAATTAACGAATACTTTACGAGTGAAGGAGCCAATTTATCTAACTATACATATAGTGCCATAGATGGTAGCAATAAAGTTATTGTAGGATTAATTGATAATACTGAAGATAATCAAAATGATTTTCTAGATAAAGTATTTACTGAATGTTGTGGTGCTGATTATATTAATTTTATTAAAGAACACAATTTAATAGAATTTAAAGAATCAAAAGAAATATTTGAAGCAAAAATAATCGAAGCAAAAGAAAACTCTATAACTGTAGAAGTGCTAAAAGATTGCAAATCATTTAAAGTAAAAGATAAAGTTGTTGTAAAAATAACAAGACCAACAAACGGGACAAACGATTTCTATGTTAAAGGTAATAATGTGAGAATAACCTTTAGTGGAATGGTAGAAACATCTAATCCACCACAAATTGGTGCAGTTAAAGTAGAACTTATTAGCTAATCGCAAGATTGAGATATAGCGAATTGATTAGTAGGAAATAAATCCTACTTTTTTAATGTCAATTTTCTAGGTAGAAGTGGTAAAAATGCTAAAAAGTGTAATGCTAAAATATGCCTTTAAGTCCCAATATAAAAGGAAATAAGTGATTTATAGAAAAATGCATAAAATTGCATTAGATCCATTTTTAGATCATTAAGACACTAAAAAAGAGCATTTCTGCCCATTATTTCTTTAAGTTATTAATAACATCCATAGTTTCATTTAATGCACCTTTAAATAGATGTGAATAGGTTTTAAGAGTCTCTGTGGTATTACTATGTCCCAAGAAAGATGAAACAACAGTAATTGGAGCTTTATTATTAACAAGAAGAGATGCACATGAATGTCTGAAATCGTGTAGCCTTATTTCTTTAACACCAGCTTTATTTGCAATTTCTCCTTTTCTTCGTTGAGCCTGTGCATAGACTAAAGGTCTGATACCAAAGTCATTACCAAAGACATAGAACTTTTTATCAAAGTTTTTGAATTTAGAAACTTCATCATAGTATTGTTTTAAATCATTTAATAATTCATCAGCAATAGGAATATTTCTTATGCTCGAATCAGTTTTAGGATTACATACATAGAAGTTAGAAGAGTAATTATCAATACTTAATACTTGCTTATTAATAGATAGCCTTTTATTATTAAAATCAATGTCTTCCCAAGTTAATCCTCTAGCTTCTCCAATTCTTAATCCACAATAATATAAAGCCTCCCATAAACACTTAAATTGTAGCTCATCTTCAGCAGATAAGAATTTCATAAATTCATCATATTCATAGATTTGTCTTTCTGATTTCTTTTCTTCGGGATTCTTGAACTTTTCCATCAGTAATATTACTTGATTAAAATTAAAGTTATATCTTTTTATACCAAAGTGAAGAACAGCCTTTAAAACTTTTAAAATGTCATTTTTAGAAACATCTTTCATATCAGGCAGACTATTCATATACTTCTTCCAATTCTCAAAGTACATAATATTGAAATCAACACATTTTATATTATATAAAGGAACTAAATATTTTCCCCTGTATTTATAGCCAACTTTAGTGCTGATTCTAACCTTATCATCTTGATATTCTAAAAAAGCATTCCATAAGTCTTCAATAGTCATTTTAATAGGAACATTAATATTTTCTTTTAACTTATTTAAGTATTCCAGTTCAGCTTCCTTTGCTTCAGCTCGTGTTGCATATTTCTTGCTATTGTATTGTTTTATTGTGTTGAATTCATCCCTATATGGAACTCTAAAGAACCAACACTTCCCATCTTTAGTAGGAGTTTTAGCTTTATTTACTGACATTATAACCATCCTTTCTTGTTAAAAATAGAAAAAACTGCTATAATGTAAATGGAAATCCAAAAACATTATAGTTTCTATAATTAATATTTTTATTCTTGGTCGAATTTAAATATACGATTTCTAGGTCTGTTGTTCCAGCAACAGGTCTTTTTTTTGTTAATCAAAATCTCTGATGTGTCTTTTTATTTTTCCTAATACTTTGTATTTTTTCTTAAAATCAGTTATTGATAAATATTTAGTTACATCCTTACTTTCATTTGCAGGATTAAGAGGAATAATAGCGATGGAATCATCGATTGTTTTGATTCTTCTAAAGTATGTTTTAGCACTATTATTTTTAAGTAATTGTATTATATAGTCTCCATCTCCTGAAATGGTGTCTTTTTTGGTAACCACTACAATATCATTTTTTAAATATTCAGGACTCATTGAATCATCATTTAATATTAATCCCATAAATAATTCATTTTCGCTATCCCATTGATAAGGTACTGTGACATTGTCAAGAAATTTAAGATCATCAGGAACAGAATGAAGTTTATTTATTTCATATAAGGAGTAAAAATTAAATATACCTTTAGGTTCATGTTCTTCCCTATAAGCATTCATACATGTTTCATAATCAGGTTCTTCTTCTAATAGACCGTTTAAAGTAACACAGAAGAAATCGGCAATTTCTTTTATGTATTCCATTTTAGGATATGTTCTACCTTTTGCCCAATCGCAGAAAGTAGTATATTTAACACCAATACCATTAGCAACATCTTCTCTAGAAAATCCTTGCATTTTTAGTAAGTTTTTAATATTGTTTGCCAAAATATCTTTGCTATTTGTCACTTTTATCACCTCTGATACAATCTTACAATATCTCGTAATTTATGTCAAGTAAAAAATACATAAAATTATGCAAATATCATAAAAAGGTATTTACAAAAGAAAAGGAATATTGTATTATTGATTTAAGTTAGAAAGGAGGTAAACACATGAAGATAACATTAAAAGCATTACGAATCAATTCGAAACTAACACTGGAAGAAGCTTCGAAAAAGATTGGTATTAGCAGGGAAACATTAAGAAGCTATGAAACTTTTAAAACTGCTCCTGATCTAAAAATGTTACCAAAAATATTAAAGGTATATAATGCAGATATTAATGATGTTAAGTTTGAAGATGAGAAATAGTAATTACGAAAAAATCGTATATTTAAATTTGACCAAGAAGTAAAAATAATTATAGAAAGAGAGGAATTTCCAAATGGGAAAAAGAAGAAAAGTTTTAACCAAAAACGAAATAAAAGATATAGCTCAATATCAATGGGCTAGTATCAAAGATATAATGGACATCGGTGCAATTGGTAAAAACAATGCTCGAATAGTCCTAAATGAAATAATGAATGTATATTATCAAGATAGAGAAAGAATAAAAAATGGATTAGTTCCCATGAGTATGGTACTTGATTATTTCAATATCAGTATTGAATCCTCAGGTACAACAAATGAGTAAATATAATAAAGAAAAAATGTTTTTCATTCAAACACCTATAAAGTTTTGGTATAGGCAAGATATTATATGGCTTCAGAATCAGCCTGATGGATATCAAATACTGACTTTATATAATAAACTTATGGGATTAACTGCAAATATGGATGGATATTTATTAAAACAATTTGGAGATGTAAAAGAGCCATATACTAATGAAGAAATAGCTAGAATAACAATGCATGATTTATCAATAGTAGAAAAAGGTATTAATCTTTTAGAAAAGGTCGGATTATTAGAAAAAATTGATAATGCCTATTTTATTGAAGAAGCATTAAATATGACAAATCAAACAATTGGTGCTAGAGAGAAACAGGAACAAAGAAGAAACAAAGAGGACAAATGTCTGTCTGAATGTCCACCTGAATGTCTGCCAAATTGTCCACCATATACATATAAAGAATTAAATACAAATAAAAAAACAAAAATAAATAAAAATAAAAAGAAAGAAAAAACAGAAATAGAAAAACAATATAGTATTGATGAAACTACAGGAGAAGTTATTGAAACTGAAATAGTAACTAAAAATGAGATGATTTATAAGAATATAATTGATTATCTCAATTTAAGATTAGGAACTAATTATAAAAGTACTTCTATAAAAACAAGAGCACTAATAGATGCTAGATTAAACGAGGGATTTACTGAAGAAGATTTTAAAATTGTAATAGATAAGAAATATTATAAATGGCATGATACTGACATGGAACAATATTTAAGACCTGAAACACTATTTAGTAATAAGTTTGAAAGTTATTTAAATCAAAGAATAAGTGAAGAGAAAAAAACATTAAAGGATATTTCTATGAAAGAAATAGATGAAGCACTTGCTAGAGAAAGAGAACAAAAAGGGAAAGAGGCTAACGATGACAACATTAGAATTTATTAGTGGTATGAAGAAGTTAGGTAGTTTTTATTTTAAAGAATTAACAAATGAACAAATATCATTATGGTATGAAATGTTCCAAGATGTATCGGTAGATGTATTTAATCAAGCCATAAAAGAAATATCTAGAGAAAACAAATTTATGCCAAATGCTAATGAATTATTTAATAAATGCTCACAGTTAAACAAAAACAACTTACTTGAATTAATTAATTTTATGTATGATGATGGGTATTTTCATCGTGGAATAGAAAGACTATCTGATGAACAAGCTAGGAGAAATCTAGATAAAACTATGATGTGGTTAGATAAAGGAATAATACCATCGTTTCTAAAAGAAGATATGCAAGAGTATATGAAGAAATATAAGCAATCACAAATACAGGATCAAGAAAGGCTAAAGATAGAATGTTAAGGTCATGTGCTGTATGTGGTGGAATACACCAAGAAGATCAGATGTGTAAGAGAAAATACAAGAAAGATAGCAGAGCATATCATTTTAGAAATAGCAACAAATGGATACTAAAAAGAGAAGAAATAAAGAAGAGAGATAAATACTTATGCCAAGTATGTTTAAAGCATGGTAGATTTATTTATCAAGATGTTCAGGTACACCATATCATACCAATAAATAAAGATTATGATAAAAGACTTGATAGCAATAATTTAATAACCCTCTGCACACTACATCACAAGGATGCAGAAAGAGGATTTATAAGTGTTGAAGAATTACATGGTTTAATAGACTCCCCCCGAGGGTAGATGACTAAAAAATAATCATTTTTTCACACCCACAGCCCACCTATATTCACACAATTATTAGTTTTCCGTGAGTTTTTTGGAAAACAATATTGTGATAAGTAATATAAATTTAATTATTTATGTTAAAATAAAGTGCAGGAGGTTTTATAGTATGACAGATAAAGACATTGCAATATTATTTGCTAATAAAATAAAGGAAAAAATTGATAGAGCATTATCATTATGCAATATGCCATATGATGTTGATAGTAATGAAGAAAAATTCGAATTAATTAAATCACTATCATCATTAGTATCTGAATTATTGGATAAGGATAATCTAAAAGAAAAATTACTTAATTTAGCTAACACCTCAACTGTTAATGGTAATGATAATGAAATTAAAATTGAAACATTTGACTTTATTAGAAATATATTAATTCATTTTCCTATTTTTGAATCATGGGATGAGATATATATTTCAAAAGAATTATTAGGTTGGAATAAGCCTTATAATGGAAGTATAGTAAAGTATTTTAAAAAGAATAGTGGTAAAACATTTACATACAGAATTTTCTTAAATGAGTATGATGAATGGGTTGAAAAACATACAATAACAGTAACAATTCCTGAATTAAAGGATAACACAAAAATATTCTTAAAAGATATTTTATCGTTAGATAATGCAATATGGACATTCGGTATAATAGACTATTATCTAAAGGATTTAGGTTTAACTATTAATCCTTATGGTTTTACTGTTTCATTATAAAAAAAGCATTAGATAAAACTAATACTCAATGATTTTGAAGTCCAAAGGATCTTCACTAATTATCTCTAAAGCATACTTTAATCGTAGTAATTTAATAACTTCAGCTTTAGTCTTTTCATAGTTATCACTTATAAGATTAAACATATCGGAAGCAGAATTAAAATGTTGTAAAAAAGTGGCTTCCCACATAGCATTACGATAAAAAGAATTAGCTAAATAATAAGCGATAACTTCAGGCATAATATATTCTTCAACAAAAGTGTGATAGTTGTCATAAAAAGGATTAATAACCTTTTCACATTCTTCATCACTTATATCTTCATCGGTAGATTTTCTTAACATAGACACCTCCGTATGTATTAATCACTCTAAATTGAAAATAATGCAAGTTATTATGAAAAATAAATAAATAATCTGACTTTTGTAGGAAAAATGCTGGTTTGATGATATAATAAATATGTACTCAACTTGGAGGTAGATAATAATGATAAAAGGAAAACCATTCGTCAAATGGGCTGGTGGTAAAAGACAAATAATTGATAAGCTATTAAAATATGCACCTGATGAGTTTAATACTTACTATGAGCCATTTGTAGGTGGTGGAGCTTTATTATTTGAATTATCACCAAAGAAAGCCGTAATAAACGATTACAATAAAGAATTAATAAATGTTTATAATGTTTTATGTAATGAAGAAAAATTTAAAAAGATGTGTAATGTTCTAAATAGTTATGAAACAAATCATAGCGAAGAATTCTATTATGAAATAAGAAATAAAGATAGAAATAAAGCATCATTTAATAGACTATCAGATTATACAAGAGCAGGAAGAACAATTTATTTGAATAAAGCTTGTTTTAATGGTTTGTATAGAGTAAATAGCAAGAATGAATTTAATGTTCCATTCGGTAAGAAATTAAAAGTAAATACTTACGAGGGTGGAAATCTAATAACAGTTAGCAATTATTTAACAATGAATGATGTTAAGATATTAAGTGTAGATTTTGAAGAAGCAGTAAAAGATGCTAAAAAAGGTGATTTCATTTATTTCGATCCACCATATGATTCTGATACAACAACATTTAATAGTTATACAGAAGATGGGTTCGGAAAAGAAGAACAAAAAAGACTTGCAAGAGTTTATAAAGAACTTTCTGATAGAGGTTGTTATGTAATGCTTTCAAATCACAATACTTCATTAATCAAAGAATTATATAAAGACTTTAACATTCATGTTATTGAAGCTAAAAGAAATATAAATGCAAATGGAAAAAAGAGAGGTAAAGTAGAAGAAGTAATTATAACAAATTACGAAAATAAAAGAGGATTTGAAGAATAAACACAGTATAATATAAATAGGAGGTGCATTACATGAGTAAGGATTATTACTACGAAGATGATGATTTTAAATTACTACATGGCGATGCCCTTTTATTATTGAAAAAAATGAAGCCACAAAGTATTGATATGATATTTGCAGATCCCCCATACTTCCTATCGGGAGATGGAATAACTTGTAGTGCTGGTAAAATGGTATCAGTTAAAAAAGGCGAATGGGATGAGAAGATAGGCATCAAAGAAAAGCATAACTTTAATAAGAAATGGATAAGAGCCTGTAAGCGAGTTTTAAAAGATGATGGAACAATATGGATAAGTGGAACAATGCATAATATTTATTCAATAGGAATGGCACTCGAAGAAGAGGGATTTAAGGTCATTAATAACATCACATGGAAGAAATTAAACCCTCCACCTAATATTAGTTGTCGAGCCTTCGTTCACTCAACAGAAACGATATTATGGGCTAAAAAAGACATAAAAAAAGCTAAACATAAATTTAACTATGATGTGATGAAAGAATTAAATGATGGAAAACAAATGAAAGATGTATGGGAAACATCATTGACTAAACCGAGTGAAAAGAAATGTGGCAAACATCCTACTCAAAAACCAATAGCACTCCTAGAAAAGATAATACTTGCATCAACAGATGAAAATGATTTAATACTTGATCCATTCAATGGTAGTGGAACAACAGGAATCGTAGCAAGTAGACTAAAAAGAAGATACATAGGGATTGATAAAGAGAAAGAATATTTAGATTTGACTATAAGAAGAAAGGAATGTGATTCTAAATGAAAAGAGATTTTAATGAATGGTTAAGTAAATTTAAGTCAAGCATATCTGATTATACTTACTATGTTGATTTTGAAAAGATTTATAGAAATGTAGATAAGCTAAAAGTTGAACTTAATATTTTAAATTCACTAATAGGCAGTAAGGATATTGAGAATGATTTCCAAACAATACTAATCAAGTATCCTGAAACTTTAGAATGTATACCATTATTGTTAGCAGTTCGTTCAAGAGAAATATTTATTAAAGATGAAATGAATGAGTACTTATTTGACTTCAGAAAGATGGTTTATTCTGTTCCTGAATACATAGATTTTATGAGAAAGAGTGGTCTTTTTGATTTACTACAAAATCATATAATTAATAACCTATATGACTATGTATTAGGAATTGAAGTCGGATTAGATTCTAATGGTAGAAAGAATCGTGGTGGACATCTAATGGAGAATCTTGTTGAAGAATACATTAAGAAAGCAGGATACAAAAAAGATGTTAATTACTTTAAAGAAATGTATTTAGCAGATATAGAAAAGAAATGGAATTTAGATTTATCAGCCATGTCGGGAAACAATGTCTCAACTAAAAGATTTGACTTTGTAATTAAAACAGATAAGCAAGTTTATGTTATTGAAACTAACTTCTATTCAGGTGGTGGTTCTAAATTAAATGAAACTGCTAGAAGCTATAAAATGTTAGCAAGTGAATCAAAGAAAGTAAATGGAGTAACATTCATATGGTTTACTGATGGATTAGGATGGATAAGTGCAAGAAAGAATCTTGAAGAAACATTTAATGAAATGGATACAATATACAACATAGATGATTTAGAGCATGGAATAATTGAAACATTATAAAAGTCTAGGAATCAACCTAAACTTTTTTATTTGTCATCACGATAGGATTTAGAATTAAGATAGTAAACTAATGCTTTTTCAATTAACTTCTTGTGCATCTTTAGAATATACAAATCATAAGTCTTTCTAGATGTAATTTGAATATCAATACTCTTGATAATATAAGAGCCTTTAAGTAAACCTTTTCTCGTTTGATAATGAATATGATTCTTCGGCTTGAATTGGAATTCTTGCATTAAATCCACCTCCAAAAACTTGTGTTATTAATCACTCTTATTAGCTTTAAAGTCAAGTTAATAGTGGATAAAACCCAGTATTTATGGTATACTGTGAGTAGATAAAGAAAGATAAGTATATTGGAAAAATCGGCATTTTAGATCAGTTTTTAGATCAATAAACAGAGAAATCTAGAGGGAAAATAAGAAATCTAGAAGTAAGAAAAAGCCAATAAATAAAGAGAATTAACAACATTTGTTGATAAAATGACCACTCCCCATCGGTTCCATGTGGCAGTGGTAAGAAATATAAACAATGTCATGGTAAGTAAAAAAAGCCTTGTAAAATAAGGCTTTTTTCAACGTTTAAAATAAATTACTGATTTTGGATACGCGTTAGATACGTTTTTTTTGTAAATTAGAAACTTATTCAATCGCAATATAGTAATCCTACGATTCATAGGTTGTTATATTTTTCTAAAACCTATATAATTTTTAGTGAAAAGAGGGATGATTATGGATATAGAAAAAATATCAAACCTAATTAAAACTAAAAGAAAAGAAAAAGGATTAACTCAAGAAGATCTTGCTCAAAAAATCAATGTGACTGAAAAAGCAATTTCAAGATGGGAAACAGGTAGAGGCACTCCAGATATTTCTTTGTTAGTTCCATTAGCAGAAGAACTTGATATTTCAGTTTCAGAGTTGTTAAAAGGTAAAGAAGATAAAAAAGAAGATAAAAATATAATAGAGATAGTAGATTATATAGATCAATCAAAGAAAAGAAAGAACAAATATGTTATACCAGTAATAACAGTTATTTATGGAATTTTATTATTACTATATTTATGGTATTTAAGAGTTGATTACAACATTGATGGTCACTTTAAAACATCTTATCTAGGAGAATTAGTTTTAAATTTATTTTTTATGAGTACAGTTTTTATTACTAATAGATTTATATCGAATCATTATTATGATACTATAGAAGATCGTGAAAGAATGAATAAAGTATCTTATATAATGATATTTGTTTTATATTTGATAATGCTATTTAATATGACTATTTTTTCAAGATACTTAAATGGATACTCATACAATTTAATTCCTTTTAAAACTATTCTTGGCTATTGGGCATTTCCAGATATTCGTAATATTCTAATCAATGTTCTAGGTAATATAATAATTTTTATGCCATTACAATTTTTAATAATAGAAATATTCAACTTAAAAGATTTTAAAAAGTGCATTGTTATAGATGTTGCCTTAGTTTTACTAATAGAAACAATACAATTAATAAGTCATACGGGAGTATTTGATATAGACGATATGATTCTTAATTTGATTGGTATGTCTATTATGTATGCAATAACTACAGGGAAACATAAAATCTTATACAAGTACAAACGATTTGTTATTACTTCTATTTTTTCATGGATAATAACATTTTTAGTTTTTGGGATTTTAAGTTGGTATAATTTTGGAGATATTCCTACAATTAGTGTATTTATAAGATTAATAATAGGATTTATAGTTATTGAAGGAATTATTTATTTTGGATATAAGCTAATAAAGAAAAAAAGAGCATCGCAAGATTAAGATATTACGATACATTAAATGAATTATTTTAGATACGTTTTTAAATACGTTTAAACTGCAATGTTAGAAAATTAGACATAACTTTCTTACAATTTATGAGTAATCTATTAAACTTTTTGAGTAAGAAAGACAACTTTAAAAGGAAAAAATTACACGGTAGGTTTAAATGGTCGCCGTGTGGCAGTGGCAAGAAATATAAACAATGTCATTGTAAATAACTCGCAAAGCTAGGAAATATAAGGGTTTTCGGGCTTTTTCTTTTTTAAAAAAGTTATAATTTTTCTTCAAAAAGTGCCGCTACATACGTTTCACATACGTATGTAAAACGTATGTAGTAAGTATTTTGAGATAAATAAAACTTTTATTTATAAGGGCTTAAGAGTAAAATGATCACTGCCACCATAGTTCATGACAAAAGTAACAAAAATTTATGGTATAATAATTAGTAGAAATGGAGAATGATTTTATATGC
>OCVV012856496.1_pt1 | contig 59771 bp, 47 predicted proteins | sample 1539721 | NCBI WGS metagenome assembly OCVV01 (sample SAMN02144230, study PRJEB22623) | gut metagenome | biome: sheep rumen | host: Ovis aries | place: New Zealand
TTAATGGATCGATCTTGATTCTATTGGACATAGAAATACCCCCAAGTAGGTTTTATTTTTCAATGTCCTACTTGGGGGTAGCATATCAATCACGCAGCGACAGCCCCGCAAGCTCCATCGGTTTCCTCCGCACATCAGCGAAGCTTCCAGATGTCCTTATTATACTGTTCGATTGTTCTGTCAGATGAGAAATAGCCTGCTTTCGCGATATTGACAAGCATCATCTGATCCCACCTGCGTCTGTCCTCGTAATCCGCAAACATCTGATCTTTCACGCGGATATAATCTTCAAGATCGATGAGAGCCATGAACCAGTCTTTGTGAAGAATATCGTTGTACAGGCGCTCCAGATTCTCCTTGTGTCCGACAGCCATGCACTGCGGTCCGACAATGAAGTCCACGGCCTCTTTGATCACAGGGCTCCTGTCATAGTAGTCCTTCGAAACATAATCGCCCTTTGCGTAATGACGGATAACTGTCTCGGAATCAATGCCGAACATGTAGATGTTATCATTGCCGACAAGATCATGGATCTCGACGTTCGCGCCATCTGCCGTACCAAGTGTAACCGCGCCGTTGAGCATGAACTTCATATTGGAAGTTCCGGATGCCTCTTTGGAAGCAAGCGAGATCTGCTCGGAAATATCACAGGCAGGAATCAGCTTTTCCGCGTAAGTCACGTTGTAGTTTGTGACAAAAACAAGATGCATATACTGATTTACATCCGGATCATTGTCAATGATCTGCTGCAGGCACAGAAGCAGATGAATGATATCCTGCGCGATGATATACGCCGGCGCCGCCTTCGCGCCGAAGATAAAGTTCAGCGGACGGACAGGTTTCTTTCCTCCCTTGATCTCCAGATACTTGTGTATGATGTACAGCGCGTTCATCTGCTGGCGCTTGTACTCATGCAGCCGCTTGATCTGAATGTCAAAGATTCCCTCGGGATCCAGCTGCACGCCTTCATGCTCTTCGATGTACGAAGCAAGAGCAGCCTTGTTATGCATCTTAATCTCGTCCAGCTTTGAAAGCACGCGGTCATCGTCTTTGTATTCAAGCAGACGCTCGAGCGCCGTAGCGTCCTTCTTGTAAGCGTCCGAAATTGTCTCCGAAAGGAAATTCGAAAGCTCGTGATTGCAGGAAAGAAGCCACCTTCTGAATGTAATGCCGTTGGTCTTGTTATTGAATTTTTCCGGATAAAGCTCATAGAACTTGTGCAGTTCCGTGTTCTTGAGGATTTCCGTGTGAATCGCTGCAACACCGTTGACAGAGAAGCCGTAATGGATATCGATATAGGCCATATGAACCTTGTTGTCCTTGTCGATGATCCATACATCCGGGTCGTCATATTTGTCTTTGACTCTTCTGTCCAGTTCTCTGATGATCGGCATCAGCTGCGGAACAACCTTCTCAAGGTAAGCGATCGGCCATGTTTCCAGCGCTTCCGCGAGAATCGTATGGTTTGTGTACGCGCAGGTCTTAGTCACGACACTGATCGCCTCGTCCATCGTCATGGCCTTGTCTTCGGTCAGGATGCGGATCAGCTCCGGAATGACAAGCGTCGGATGCGTATCGTTGATCTGAATCACGGCGTGATCGTAGAGGTGCCGGAGGTCGTATTGTTTTGCCTTCATTTCGGCGAGAATCAGCTGCGCGGCATTGCTGACCATGAAATACTGCTGGTAAATCCGAAGCAGCCTGCCGTCCTCATCCGAATCGTCCGGATACAGGAACAGCGTCAGATTCTTCTCGATGTCCTTCTTGTCGAAATTGATTCCCTCTTTGACGAGCGAATCGTCTACCGAAACAATATCGAACAGACGCAGCTTATTCACACCGTTGTCGTAGCCCACGACGTCAATGTCGTACATCCTGGAAGTTACTTTACGGTCGCCAAAACAAACCTCGAACGAAACATCCGTCTCATTCTCCCAGGACTGCGGCTGAATCCACGGATCCTTGACCGCCTTCTGCAGCCTGTCTTCAATGACCTGATGGAACAGGCCGTAATGATAGTTCAGACCGATGCCTTCTCCAGGAAGGCCTAGCGTTGCGATCGAATCCAGAAAGCATGCTGCCAGTCTTCCAAGGCCGCCGTTCCCGAGAGACGGTTCCGGCTCCACCTCTTCAATCTTCGAGAGATCTTTGCCGTTCTTCTTCAGAAGATCATTCATCCGGTCATAGATCTTGAGATTGATCAGATTGTTGGACAGAAGCTTGCCGATCAGGAATTCCGCGGAAATGTAGTAAACTTTCTTTTCCCCCGTGTTACGCCCGCAGACCTGCAGCAGCTCCTTGCAGTAAGCCAGAATGACATAGTACAGTTCCTTGTCCGTGCACTGCGCAATGGACTTGCCATACATGTCGCCGGCGATCTTCGTGACCTGTTCCTCCATGTTCAGGGTCAGAACATCTTTCTGCATGTTTGTTGCTTCTCTCATAGTACCCGCATTCTCCTCATTTTTTGTGTCAGAAGCTCCGGTAACGGTACCGAAACTCCTGAAAAAAGCCGGCAGGCCTAAGGCGATTCTGACCTGCCGAAGAACAAACAGTGTAATTGCTGTAGTATATTTAGGCGCTCCGCGCGTCTACGAACTGGATTATAGCAGATTGTTATATTTTGGTCAAATAGGAAAACCCCTTATTTTTCAGCGATGGTAACGGTACCGGTGCAGGCCTCTCCACCGGCTCGCACCAGCTCCGGCAGAGACGTCACGACCGGCGTGACGCCGCTCCCTTCAAAGGTAAGCCGGGCTACATGGTCCTGATTCTTTGCAGCGCTTCTCCTAGGACTTCGATTGTCCTGTCGATCTCTTCTTTTGTGTTTTCCGGTCCGGTTGTAAACCGGATCGTCCCTTCCGCCCGCTTCCGGTCTCCCGAAACCGCCATAATGACATGCGACGGATCGAGCGCGCCGGTTGTGCAGGCGCTGCCGCCCGAAGCGCAGATGCCCGCAAGGTCCAGACTGATCAGCAGCGACTCCGCGGATACACCCGGAAACGACACACTGATGTTATTGGCAAGCCGGTCATCTCCGGGAACCGGGCCGTTCCAGAGTATGCCGGAAGGCGCCGGCGAATCCCCGCTGCGCTCTCCGAAAGCAGCCAATAGTCTTTCGCGAAAATACGCCTGCAGTTCTCTCTCTGCGCGGGTTTCGTTTTCCATGTTTGCGAAGGCCGCCTTCGCGGCTGCCGCAAAGCCTGCTGCTGCCGGAACATTCTCGGTTCCGGCGCGCCGCCCTCTCTCCTGACTGCCACCATGGATCAGCGACTGCAGCCGGGTGCCGTTCCGGACATATAAGAACCCGATTCCTTTCGGACCTCCGATCTTGTGCGCGCTGGCGCTGAACAGATCCACGGGTACGGCGGAGACGTTTAACGCGTCTGTTTTCCCGTATGCCTGCACCGCGTCAGTATGAAAAAGGGCGCCGTGATCATGCGTATACCTGCAAAGCGTCCCGATATCCTCGAGGGTTCCGATCTCGTTGTTCGCCGCCATAACCGACACCAGAATCGTATCCGGCCGCGCGTTCAGTTCGTCCGCCAATTCTTCCGGGCGCACCCTGCCTTCACTGTCCACCGGAAGACGGGTTACCGAAAAGCCGCGGCTTTCGAGGTACTCGCAGGTATGCAGGATGGCGTGGTGTTCGATGGCTGACACAATGATATGTTTTCCCTTGTCCTGCAGTGCCTCCGCAGTTCCTGTCAGCGCCCAGTTGTCCGACTCCGTACCGCCGGAAGTAAAGAAGATCTCATTCCACCCGGCGCCGATCGTCTCCGCGAGCGCTGCTCTTGCATTATCAAGGCAGCGTTTCGCGTCTCTCGCAATGCTGTACGAGGGACTTGCGTTTCCAAAGGTATGCTCCATCGCCTCTGTCATTGCCGCGATGGCTTCCGGACGCATCCGGCACGTTGCCGCATGATCCAGATAGATGACTGAATTCATAAATTATTAAATCCTCATTCTCAAGGCGCTGTCAGTACGGCCTTCGAAGTCCTTTCGGGTAATGGTTTTTGAGCATTCCGCCGGCTGCTTTCGCCCATCCCATGCTGACGCCGCCGGTTGTGATAAGAACCCAGCCTTTCAGCAACGGATCACAGGGAACCGACTCGCCGCGAAGAAACGCATGCGCCCCGGCAGTGTTGTCCGGGAAGTCAATGCTTTGCCGTACCTGCGCCGGCCGGAGCGCCATCGCAAGCGCGTGCGCCGGCTCGAAACGGTCCTTTTTCACCGTTCCGAGATGCAGGCCCGGACGCAGCACCCGGAGGCCTTGTATCAAGACTCCTTCCGGGGCAAGATATAAATCATCCCCGTAAAGCACGGCGGTGCCGCTGCTTCCCTGCAGTGTGCCGGTAGCTTCTTCTTTCAGATATTCTGCAGCAAAGGCATTCCAAAGTTGAAGCGCGGACTGCAATGCATTGCTGTTTCCGCTGTTTTTCCGGCCGTCCGTTCCCTTCCGGCGTTTTCCGTAAGACGCCTCTGCGCGCTTTCCGTATGTCGTTGCGGTACGCTTTTTGTCCGGCGCGGCCGCGCGGCCCGTGACCACAGAAGAGCCGTCGCCGTTCTGCGCAGCCGCTGCGCAGGAGCTTCCCCCGAAACTGTGCTTTTCCATCACAGCGAGAAAATGCCCTTCGCCGCGAAGGCGCTGCGGCCAGAGACGGATGGTTTTGCAGACTTCGCTTCGTGTATTCCGGATCTTCTGAATGGTCTCCGGTGAAGCACCAAGATCACACCAGTCCGGATTCCCCACAGACAGGCCCCATTCTGCCATCTTCGCACCCAGCTGCCCCGGAAGATCGATGAGCCGGAATTCCGGATGCTCCGCAAGGAACAGGGCAGTCGATATTTCATCTTCGAGAGGCGCAAACGTACAGGTCGAATAGACGAGCGTTCCGCCGTCCCGGAGCATAATCGCCGCGTGCCGGAGAATTTCCTGCTGCCTTTCGGCACAGGCACACACGTTGTCCTCGCTCCACATGGAAAGCGCCTGCTCCTCCTTGCGGAACATCCCCTCGCCGGAGCATGGCGCGTCAACGATAATTCTGTCAAAGAAAGACGGGAATCTTTCGGAAAGCTTCTCCGCGGATTCGTTCGTAACAACCGCGTTCCGGACGCCCATCCTCTCCATGTTCTGCGAAAGGATCCGCGCCCTGCCTTCATTAATCTCGTTGGAAACAAGAAGTCCCTGCCCGTTCATCATACCGGCAAGCTGCGTTGATTTGCCGCCCGGCGCGGCGCATAGATCCAGTATCCGCTCATAAGGCCGCGCGCCGGACAAGGCTGCCACAATCATCGCGCTCGGCTCCTGCATATAGTACATTCCGGCTTCATGCGCAGGGTGTTTCCCGGGCCGCTTTTCCTGCGGTGCATCCTCTTCGGGAAGCTCATAATAGTAGCCGTGCTCCGCGAACGGAACCGGCTCCGTCCGGAACAGATGGAGTGCCAGAAAATCTTCGTCGGAAATCACAAGCGGGTTAACACGGACGCCGGCGGTTCTTTTTCTTTCAAACGAAGCAAGATACGCCTCATATCCGTCGTCTCCCAGCATTTTCCGCATCCGTTTTTCAAATGCGGCGGGAAGCTGTATAGCGGTATTGTTTTGCCGGTTCAATATTCCTGCACCCCGTTTTCCTGCATGAAATCCTTCTCAAACGTATCAAAAGACGCCTGCACTGCGTCAGTAAAAACCGCCGTCCATGCAGCCATTTCTCCACTGTTGTCCGGAAGGCGGTCGAGACCGCACGACTTTTTGTACCCTGAAACCAGGTGTGCGGCATCTTCGCGGATCCGCGCCATTTTCTGCGCTTTGCCGGCTTTGACAAGCCCGAGGACCTTTGCATAATCACTGTCCCTGCAGGTGTTGAAGTAGCGGTCCGCCGCGTTCCTGATCTCTCTGCGGAGAAGTTCCATTCCTTCCCCGCCGCGTTCCTGCGCAAGAGCAAAACCCAGAATCTCGTAATCTTTCCGGACTTTGGAGAGCGCGGTTCTCTGCAGAAGCGGTTTCTGTCTTGAGAGCCCCATGAAGTCAAACATGACCTGCAGATATGTGTCGTATTTTTCCCGCCGGACATTGCCGTGCCGCCTGCAAAACAGCTTCTGCATCAGCTCTTCCTCGGAATCAAGCGCTCTTCCTGCCGTCGCGGCTTCAAAAACCGCGAGGCGCTTGGCGGGTATCACTTCGCTGTAGTATTGTCTTTTCTGTTCTTCGGTCATGCTTCCACCTTTTTACGCATCCCGGCTGCTCAGATGCAGCAGTCTCTGATTACTGCTTCCGCGGAATAAAAGCGTGATGTCCTTCAGCTCTTCTACGAATTTCCCATCTACAAGCATGTCGATATAGCTTAAAAATTCATCCGTAACTTCACAGTGCGCACGACCCTCGGGATCCAGAAGATCCGTTTCGTAGGTATAACCTGTGTAGCACCAGAGTGTTTTATCCGGATAAGCCGCTCGGACCTTCCGCAGAAACGGAACAAGCGCCCGCTGATTGACCGGCTCCATCGGCTCGCCGCCAAGCAGTGATAAACCCGCGATGTACCCGGGCGCGAGCGAATCGATGATCTTCTGCTGTACTTCATCCGTAAAGGGCTCGCCGTAACCAAAGTCCCATGCAATCTCGTTAAAACATCCCTTGCAATGATGCGTGCACCCGCTGACAAACAGGCTTGTCCGTACGCCGGTTCCATTCGCGATATCACAGTATTTGATCTGCGCGTAATTCATTTTTCCAACTTATCCTTTCCGTTCCCTTCGCCGTGCCTTTGTCCGCCGCGGAAGGGACGCGCTTTTTTCGCCGGTTTCCTCACGGAGAAGCCGAACGTCCCGATCAGTTCTCCCAAAGACCAGTATTCTCCGTGCGAATATGCCGCAAGATCCGCGCGGTCCAGATCGAACTTGCCTTTTTCATCAAGATACGCGGGATCAATGTCCGTCGACAGAACCCGCGCGATGAACATGTCATGCGAACCGAGCCGCAGTATCTGTTCAACTCTGCACTCCAGACTGACCGGAGACTCTGCGATGCCGGGCGCCTTCACAAGCTGGGACGGCGCCTGTGTCAGATGGAGCGTCTGAAACTTATCCTCATTCCTGCCCGAACGCACCCCCGCATAATCTGCCGCGCGTACGAGCTTCTTCGTCGTCAGGTTGATAACGAATTCTCCGGTGCGCTCAATGATATCGTGCGAATACCGCTCCTTGCGGATCGAGACATAAACCATGACCGGATCACTGCAGATGGTTCCTGTCCAGGCGGCTGTCATCACATTCGCGCGTCCGTCTTCATCGGCACAGCTGACCATAACCGCCGGCAGGGGATACAGCATGTTTGATGGTTTCCAGTATTCCCGCTTTTGTTTTGTATCGTTCATAGAGTTATCTTTCATTGTTTCTGTTGTGTGCGCAGGCCTTTTCCGGCTGCAATCCAATCGAGCATCCGCAGCATCCCGAACGCCGCGAGCGGCAGCATACAGATATAGTAGCGCATCGCGTATCTGCCGGACGCTTCCCAGAGCTGATGAAAAACAACACCGCCGAAAATCAGCGCAGTTAACAGGACTTCATTTTCTGTCAGCGTTTTTCTGCCCTTCACTCTGCACAGCAAGTAGACACACAAGCCCAGATACACCAGCGTCTCATAGACGTTCATAATCCACTGAAGAATCCGCGATCCCCTGCCGAAAATCAAAGACGCCGCAAGCGCGGACTGGTTATCGACATGCCGGCCGCTCTCTTCGAATTCGCGCATCGAGACGCAGGTCGGGTCCGCCCACTGTGACAGGAATTTGAACAGATAAAATTTCACGAAATATTTCGGGTTTTCGCGGAAAACTTCTGCTCTCTCATGTATTTTCTCTTTCGCAAGCCGGTCCGCGGCGTCATACTGATTGTCCGCATTGTGATACAGCCCCACGTTCGTGCCGTCGTACCAGCCGTATTTGCCTTCCATCTCTCCCATTCCCATCGCGAAGTATGTGCTCGCGGGCACTCCCTTCGAGAGCCTGATGCCGGACATATGCTCCGCGCAGGTACCAACACAAAGGACGCTGCCGCGGACAAGGACAAGCAGAAGGACAACTGCCATGAGCGAACGAAGGCTCTCTTTTCTCTCCTTGCATGCGGCGCGGCGCACAGTATCAACCAGAAGCGCTGCAAGCATCGCCAGCATCAGTATATATGCGTTGGACTTGAGGACGACCGATAACGCACACAAAAGTCCCGCAAAAACGAGCTGCCGTATCTTCCGCGTCCGGAAATAGCGCATCGTGAATAAAGCAGCGCCGGTCATGGACGCGAACGACCAGATGTCCGAATAGATAAAGGTTGCGTACACATACAGGAACATCGCTCCGAACGCCATTACCGACATCATACTGCATACGCGCGGGTCATGAAACAGCTCGAAGGAAATCTCATACAGAAAATACAGCGTCAGAACAATTGAGAGCACGTTCAGCAGCTGGTAAACCATATAATTCGAATGTCCGAAAATCAGCTGCAGCAGCATTCCGGTCATGACATAGAAAATCTGGAACGGATATGAATCGAGATACCCGCCCGGCTTCATCGCGCTGTAATCTCCCCGCAGGAAATCGCCGATGATCTGATCCAGCTGCAGCGCGTCGTTCGTCGGCTTTCCGCGAAGAACAAGAACCAGAAACAGACTTGTGCAGAACGCGAACCACAAAAGCGCCTTCCCGTACAGGTTCATCCGGACGCGATTTGTTTTGCCGGCAATGCCTCCTCTCCGAAACTCCTGTGTCCGTCCGAGCAGAAAAAACAGCGCCGCCGCTGCCCCTGTAAGAAGCAGCAGCAGCGGAACATTCTCTCTCCGGAAATCGAACAGATCGTTCTGTTCGTTCAGCCGGAAAACAACTGTAGAAACCACGGAGGCAGCAAGAACTGCTGCTGCGGCAAGAAACAGCAGAAGCAGATAAATCCGGATGATGATGTCTGTGATGCGTCTTAATATATTCATATATTTCTCTGCCCGCGGATGTATGCCTTCAGGCCTTCATAGATAACGTCTTCGGATGGCGGGCATCCCATGATGCAACAGGAAAAGCCGCGCGTGCATTTACCGATTCCCAAAGGGCCGCTCTTTCCCTGCTGCCCCTGTCCGATTGCGATTTTATCCTGCAGCCCATCCAGAAGCCCTTCTTCCTTCAGCCGGTACAGCGCGGGAATCAGATTCCCGTAGCAGGCACTGCACGAATCAACTTCATCCACCGCATAGGACACAGCGAGGAGCTTTTTCTGCTGCGGCAGTTCCTCGTCCGTCGTTCCACCCTCTGCACTCCGGTTCAGCTCGATGATCTGTGCCGAGGAAAGATCCGTGCTGCCCGAGCCCAGCTTTTCCGCCATCCGCACATAAGGTACATCATCAGGCGTATAGTGCATGAGCCAGCAGGCATATGTATCCGTTAAAACAGGATCGAGCGCCGCCATCACGCAGTTCCTGACGACCGGATTTCCACCTTCTTCAAAATCCAGATCTCCGCAGATATGGTCGATGACGATAAAGTCCGGCTGCAGGACGGTTGAAAGGTGCGCAATCGGGCGGTGCAGCCCCAGCTTGTGAAAACGTCGTTTCTCGGAGTTCGGAAGCAGGCCTTTCATGTTTTTCAAAGCGCAGGTTACCTTCGTCTGACAATGCCCTTTCAGCACCGGCACGTTGATCAGAAAGTCGATTTCATCCACCGCGTTAACGACATGCAGTTCCATGCCGGCCGCATCGACCGAGTGAGATTTCTCTTTCTGCCCGTCAATAAAAGGAACGTGGTAATATTCGGTAAGCTCGCGGTAGCCGCAGTATTCGAAAGCGTCCGATGTTTTGTCGCCGACCCAGGAGCCTTCGATGATCCGGATATCAGAATAGCCGTGCTCCCGCAGATACTCGATGATGCCGGCGACGATCTCCGGGTGCGTGGTTCCTCCAAATGAAGCGGGAGTGGCGCAGACAAGATTGGGCTTGATCGCGATCCGGAGCGCCTCCTTATCCTCCGCAGAGACACGGCTCCCGTCTTCCTCTGCACGGGAGACCACGCCGGCGGCGCGGTCTCCGGAAGAGAAGCCTTTGCCCGCCTTTTGTGAAGCGGCCCGCAGCAGATGCCGGTCCAGCTCCGCTGAAGCGAGCAGCCGCTTTGTCATCTCCTTATAGTCCGTTCCGTAAATCTTGAGGATCTGATTCCTGTTCATTGTCAGCTCCATGTTTTTCAGCGCCTGAAAAGCCGTGTTAACGCGCTTTCACGAGCAGCTGCATTACTGTGTCTCTGTATTTTCGTAAAAACTGCCTTACTGTGCCTTCGCGCGCAGCGATTTTCTGATCCGCAGGACCAGCATCGCCAGAAAGGCAGCTGCTCCCGCCGCGCACAGGCACCATCCCCAGACCGGGAGCTTTTTAATATTATAGCATCGAACGTTCACCCACATACGGTTGATATCCGCATTCTGCTGTTTGTCGAAGTAGCGCATGATACATGTCCTTCGAATGTTTTCCACGCTCGGGTACTGCGCGCCAAGCTGACGGTTCACCTGCTTCTCCGGCACAGTCAGGACATAATCCGGATCGGTTTCCCCGTCATCTCCCGTAAAGAAATAGGTCAGGTTATACCCGGCGGTATCTTTCTCATCTTCATCCGCTCCGTAGTTCCAGTCGATATACTCGAGAATCTGCGGGTCCTCCCCGCCGGAAATAAACGAAGTATACCCGATGTAATACATGTTCCGGATCGCGTTGTCCGGGCGCGAAATGAAGTTGATGAACGCCTCGGCGGCCTGCTGCCTGTCCGCATCGCCCCGGATGCCGTTTTTCAGCATGACCCAGCCGTCAAAGTAAATATTGGAAGCTTCCTCGGGAATCGCAAAATCAAGCGTGAAATTGTCTTCGTCCGCCTGGTCCATTGTGTAAACCGCGTCGCCGGACCACTGGTAGTTGGCGGCTACCTTGCCGGTAACCATGTCTGCCTTTCCGGAGTCGACTTCGAACGAGTAGACATTGTTTTTCATGTCCTGCAGCCAGTCCTGAACCCTTCCGATCATTTCCGGCGTCGTATTGTTGAGTTCCTCCTCGAGGTGCGTCCGGTACTGCGGGTCCTGCAGGAATGCGCTGCTTGTCAGCTTGTCATGCTCGAGAGCTCCGATCGCGGCGAAATAGCACTCCCGCACACTGTCTTTGATCGTGATTCTTCTTTTAAACGCGGGGTTTGTCAGAATCTGCCAGGTCGATGCCTCTTCCCTTGAAACCAGTTCGGGATTATAGACAATCCCCGTCACGCCCCACATATAGCCCGCGGCGTATTTGCTCCAGGGCTTGCCGTCAATTTCATGTGTATCGAAGATGTTCTTCAGGTAGGGCGAAACGCCTTTGATATAGTAATTGTTTTCGTCGGACGTATCGAAGAAATGGTCCGAGAGCGGCACAACCTGATCTTCGCTGATCAGTTTCATGAACATGTACTCCGAAGGGCAGACGAGATCGTAGGTATCGCCAAGGGTCAGCATGTTGTAGAGATCTTCGTTTGTGCCGAACGTCGAATATTCGACATGGACCCGGACGCCGTAGGTTTTCTCGTACCACTCTTCAAAGTCTTCGATCAGAGGCTTCTCACCGAAAACATCGCCGGATGGAAGATCAATCTTCTCGTCTTCTCCCCAGCCGCCTTCGTCAATGTATTCTTCCCAGTTGCAGATGCGCAGGGTCACTTCCTTTTTCCCTGCGGCAGTGCTCTGCGCGGCGCCGGCATTGATCTCCGGGGCAGTCTGCTCAGCGGCGCCGTTGCTGCTCTCTGCAGCCGTCTCTTCGGCGGCGCCGTTGCTTCCCGTGTTCGCGAAAGCTGTGCTGCTGCCCGCAAAGACGGGCAGAGAAGGAGAAAACACAGCCGCAGCAACCGAAAACGCCGCTAGCGCCGCGGTGAAAGCCGCGGCAAAAGAGCCTTTCCTGCCGCGGAAGGAGAAAGCCGCGCGCCGGCCGTTCAAATTTCTTCTAAACATCTTCCTTCTCCCTCCTCTTCTCTTGTCTCGATGCGCGGTAATTCATAACCGCAACAAAGAGTATCACAATAGCGAAGATCACGGTTGAGAGCGCCCAGAGCGCTGTTTTAATCGTCGTCTGGGAGCCCTTCGTCGCGTTTACGACATAGGTACTGATCGTGTTGAACGTCGCAGGCTTGGTATAGGTTGCGATAAAGTAATCATCCAGCGAAAGCGTGACCGCAAGGCCGAACCCTGAAACGATGCCGGGCATGATCTGCGGAATGACAACCTGCGACAGGGCTTTTCGGGGCGTGGCTCCGAGATCGAGCGCCGCCTCATACATCGCGGGATCCATCTGCCGGATTCTCGGCATTACATTCAGAAAAACAAACGGCGCGCAAAGAACGACATGCCCCGCGACCAGCGGGATAAAGGTATCCTTGCTGATACCAAGAACCACAACCAGAAGAACGCACAGAGAAAATCCGGTGACAACATCCGCGTTGATGACCGGTATCTGATTGACTGTCTGCACCGCGGAACGGATACGGGGTCTTGCATAGAACGCGCCAAGCGCGCCCAGCGTTCCCAGAACCGTTGCGATCGCGGCAGCGCCGAAAGCCAGAGCCAGCGTTCCCAGAATCATCGTCTGCAGCTCCGGCGTCGTAAACAAGGTTACGTAGTTATGCAGGGAAAAACCGCGGATCGCGCCGATCGTCGTCGCGTCGGTAAAGCTGTACACCGCAAGGATCAGAATCGGCAGGTACAGCACAAGAAGCATCAGGACAAAGAAGAGCGGTCTCCAGAGCGAAATCCTTTTATTCACAGCAGGGCACCTCCTCTGGTGTTGTTTTGACCTTCATCGCTGTCCGAAAGATACGTGAACAGACAGATGATGCCGAGCAGGATCAGCGCGATCATCGAACCTCCGTTCCAGTTATACGCGGAGAAGTAACTGCCGATCAGCGAGCCCATGATATATGTGCTGTTGTAAAGCATATCCAGAACAACATAATTCGTCATTGCCGGAAGAAACACCATAGAGACACCGCTCATGACACCGGGCATCGAAAGCGGAAGCGTTACTTTCAGAAACGCTTCTCTTTCGTTCGCGCCAAGGTCTGCAGCTGCTTCCAGAAGGGAACGGTCCAGTCTGGAAATCGTTGTATAGATCGGCAGGATCATAAACGGCAGAAAATCATAAGTCATGCCGACGACGGCGTTCAGGAACGGATACATTGCAAGATTCCCTTCCAGAAAGGTCAGCACCTCTTTGAGCGCCGTGATACGCAGGGAGAAGTTGATCCACATCGGCATGACAAAGATCATGACAATTCCGGATTTTCTGCGCAGTCTGCCCGTTGCCAGAATGTAGGCGAGCGGGTACGCAAGAAGCACGCAGACGACCGTTGTGACCGCCGCGATGGCAAAACTGTACAGCAGGGTTCCGAGCGTATTCGGATTTGTGAAGAAGCCGGCAAAGTTCATCAGCGTGAACTGCCCGGATCCGTTCGTGAACGCATAGTAAAACAGAACCACAAGCGGCGCGATCACGAACAGTCCGAGAAATATGTAATAAGGTATTCCAAGATATTTTCTGGAAAATCTCATCGTCTTCCTTCCTCCGTTCCTATTTCCTGATCGAGAACGTCATTTTCTCTACCGGCATAATCAGGCCGACGCGGTCACCCATGTTCCAGAGATCTTCATCATAAACGGCAAAATCCTGCTCGAGATCGGTATGGATAATATACAGATAATGCGAACCCTGATAAATCAGGTTGCTGATGTTGCCGTGAATCAGGCCTTCCTCCTCGGAGTCCGTCATCTCGATATCGCCGGGCTGGATCGACGCCATAATGTGCAGGCGGCCCAGGTCAATCGTCTCACCGGAGGCATCGACGACTGTGCCGTCCTCCTGCCGCTTTCCGCCCGGAATCAGTCTTGTCAGGCTCGCGTCCAGAACATTTCCGTTGTATTCGAGTCTGTAATCCTTATTGATATCAACGAGGAATGTGTTCGTATGATCTTCCGCAACCATAACATGAATACCGTCCGGGTCAAGACAGATGCCGACGTGGTCTCCCGGCCTTGCGGTCCTTGTCGAGCGCGCGACAATCTCGTTCTTACCCGACTGGATCGTGATCTCATAGTGCATGCCTTTGAAGATCACCGAGGTAACTACGCCGCGGATGGTTCCCTTTTCCGGAGCGACGAGCTCCACATCCTCGGGGCGCACGACCGCCGTGATATGCGTTCCTTCCTGCAGATCGTCCAGACATTCGAACTCTCCGCCGCAGAAACGGACTTTGAGCCTGCCGGTCATGATGCCGCTGAAAATGTTACTCTCCCCGATAAAGTCGGCAACAAACGCGTTCTTAGGTTCGTTATAGACATCTTCGGGTGTCCCGATCTGCTGGATCTGGCCCTCGCTCATGACGACGATCTTGTCAGACATGGTAAGCGCTTCTTCCTGATCGTGCGTGACATAGATGAAAGTAATACCGAGCCTGTCATGCATGGCTTTGAGCTCCAGCTGCATCTCCTGCCGCATTTTCAAGTCGAGCGCTCCAAGAGGCTCGTCAAGGAGCAGGATCTGCGGCTCATTGACAAGAGCCCGCGCGATCGCAATTCTCTGCTGCTGGCCGCCGGAAAGCGTCGAAACGCTCCGGTCCTCAAAGCCTTCCAGATCAACGAGCGAAAGCATGCGCTTCACTTTTTTGTCGATGACATCTTTCGGGATCTTCTTCTGTTTTAGCCCGAATGCGATATTGTCCCGGATATTCATGTGCGGAAACAGCGCATAGCGCTGGAACACCGTGTTGATCGGCCGTTCGTATGGCGGAAGGCTCGTGATGGGCTTTCCGTTTAAGAGGATTTCGCCTTCGGAGGGAATGTCGAAACCGGCGATCATCCGGAGGGTCGTTGTTTTGCCGCAGCCGGAGGGTCCGAGGAACGTGACAAACTCGCCCCGCTTCACTTCCAGATTAAAATCATTGACGGCAATATAGCCATTGTCTTCAAAGCGCTTTGTGACATGCTTCAGTTCAATGATGTTCGCGTTGTCTTTCGTCTGTTCCATTCTCTTGCCTTTCTCCCTCTTAGAATTCCGGCGGCGTGCTGATCCAGAGCAGCTTCGCGGGCCTTGCTGCGGGGTTGGAAATATAATGCGTTTTTGTGGTTCTGTAATAGAAGCTTTCGCCCTGCCGGACAAGGCTTGACCTGTCGCCGAAGTGAACACGGATTCTTCCCGAAAGAACATATCCGAACTCTTCTCCGCTGTGCGGCTTGTCCTTTTCGATTTCCTGATACGGCTGGATTGTTACAAGGAGCGGCTCCATCTCAAATTTCTGCGCAGACGGCACAAGCCATTTCCGTACATTTCCGTTTCCGTCAATCTTCTCAAAACAGTCCGCGCCCGTAAACACAATCTGCTCCTGCTCATCTTCCTTGAAGAAATCAGCAGGCGTGGAGCCAAGGCACTCGATCAGATCCATCAGCGTCACGACCGACGGCGAAACCTGTCCCCGCTCCAGCTGGGAGATGAAGCCTTTGGTCAGCTCCGCCCGATCCGCGAGCTCCTGCTGCGTAAGCCCGTTCCGGTTTCGCAGATTCTTGATTTTTCGTCCGATTTCCGCATTTATCGCTTCGGTTTCCATAGGCATCCTTTGCTAAACTTCCTATATTGTATTACTAAACATACGCCGTATTGCATTATACTATCTCTAAACATATTGTCAATTATTAAAATTACTCCGGGGAGGCGCGGGCAGGGCGGGGCAGGGGAAGCGTTCCGGCCGCGTTTAATGCCTGAAAATAAAACAGCGCTAATCCTTCCCGATCGGCGCTGTTTTAATACCACTTCGTTATTCAATTCTGCCATTCAGCAGATCTTCAATATTATCTGCGACTTCATCCAGTGAAACGATACGCTTCCCCGAAACCAGATGCCGGATCTCATACATTGCAGGGCCTTTATACCCCGCTTTTTGTAACAGGTTAAGAATCTCTCCCCATTTGTTGATTCCGCAACCGGGAAGATCATGCCTTTCATCTATAAAATCATAGTCCGAAATATGCAATGAGATCGGAACATGTCCCTTTGAAAGCATGTGCTTAAGGAAATGAATATTGTCTTCTTTTAGAGAGTGATTGGTATCAAAGAGCCAATCCGCTCCGCATGCCTCCAAAATCTCGCACATCTCTTCGGACGTATTGCCAAGGCAGCTTCTAGGCAGGTTCTCAACACCTAATCTGACACCATGCTCTTTGGCATAGTCAGATAAATTTCGCAAATTCTCCTTTCCCTTTTCAAGCCGGGATGGTCTGTCCTCATCTGCGATCGGTTCAAAGCTTGGATGAATCACCGTCACCTGAGCACCCAACTGTACCGAAGCATTGATCAGAATCTTAAAGTCCCGTATCACCTCCTGGTCATTCGGCAGGGATACATCCCAGACATGGCCAAATGGCAAATGCAAACTCCAGATCTTAAGACCTGCTGCTTCTACGGCTGCTTTGGTATTTTCTACTTGCTTCTTATCATTCAATTTCATGAGATCAAAATAATCATCATGACTGAACGACAATTCAACGACCTCAAATCCATGCTCCTTGACTTTTGTTAAAACATCAGGTTCCATTCCGTGCACAACAAAACTCTTATCTGTAAAGAAGCTTAATGACAGACCTTTCGGCCATGCAAGTTTACTCACATTTCAATCCTCAAACCGATTCCCGGGATATAATGTCTTTGCAGGTGTTCATGCTATTCCGGGATGCTTTATTTGTTTTTACTTGTTAACGGAATCCAACTGACCTTCGATGATGTATCTTTGCAGGAACACATACAGAACCATGATCGGAAGCAACGCGACTGCACATTCCGCGCATGCCAGAGGTGCGTTTGTGACCGCTCCGGCCGCCACACTGAATGCCTTTCTAACAACGAGAATGATGGTACCTTTCGATATATCTGTTAACAAGTATGAAGGCATCGCATAATTATTCCACGTCCCGACCGCAATCATAATTACTCTTGTGATCGTGATTGCCTTCAGTTGTGGGAAAATTACGGATATAAATGTGCGAAGTGTTCCCGCTCCATCCAAAGCAGCAGCCTCATCCAGTTCTTTCGGAATGGTTACAATGAATGATGTGTAGAAGAACATGGTTGAAGCCATACCCATCGCCGCAGTCTGAAGAGAAAGCGCCCAGATCTTGTTGACCATATTAAACCTGACCATCAGTGAATAAGTACCGACAAGCAGGGAAAGTGTCGGTATCATCATGATGGAAATGTTAAATGTACGAAGTGCTGCCGCGATTTTGCCGCCGGCTCTTGCAAGTCCATAGGAAGCAATTCCGCCAAGTGCAACTTCCAATATAACTACTTCTGCAACATAAACTGATGAGTTCAGCATCGCTTTCCAAAGATCTCTGGAACTGAATGCTTTTGCATAGTTTTCCAGAGTTGCCCGCGCCGGCAGATACAGTCTCGGAGTCAGGTCAGTAATCGTTCTGAACGACAGATTCAGCATAACATAGACCGGAAGCATGTAAAGAAGAATCAGAAAAACAGCAACCACATACTCCCATACTTTGCCATTCTCGACATCGTGTTTAAGGAACCCTTTTCCTTCGACCTTTCCATTTCCCGGATCAGAGCGGGTGGATGCCATATTCTTCTCCTTAATCTGAGTTTTCATCAGTATTCCACCTCCCTGCTCTTCAAAAAATGATTGATCGGGACCGTAACCATAAAGATGATCAGAAACAGCGCAATACCGACAGCAGCCGAGTATCCTGCTTTTTCATCATTGAAGTACAAAAGCGAAATGTAATAGGACAGCGACAAAGATTTTCTGTTCGGTCCGCCATTTGTCAGCGTAACGATCAGCTCGTACAGCTTCAAACCACCGATCAGGTTTGTAATGACAGCGGTCGTGATTGCAGGAATCAGCAGCGGAATCTGGATCTTAAAGAAGATCTGTCTCTTGTTTGCACCGTCAAGAAGAGCGGATTCACGATACATAGCCGGAATGTTCTGGAGCCCTGCAAGATAGATCAGCATACAAAAGCCCATGGCCTGCCAGCTGTTGATCAGCGTGATGATGCCGACTGCTCTCGGGCCGGTCTTTACCCAATAAACGCTCTGGAGTCCGATGATGTTCAGGATATTATTCATGACGCCATTTTGATAGTCAAAAATGTAACTCTGCAAAGCACCCATGATAACACCGGGAATCATAATCGGCATGTAAAGGATCAGACGAACCAGATTGCGGCCTTTGAAATGCCTGTTCACAAAAAGAGCTGCTGCCATGCCGGTGATGTTCTGGAGAAATGTGCTGCCAAAACCATAGATGAACGTGTTGGCTGCGGACCTCCAGAAGACATCATCCGTAAAAATCTTTGTGTAGTTGGACATCCCGGTGAATTTCATTTTCTGAGAATAACCGTTCCACTTGAATAAGGAAACACGAAGAGCGTTTCCAAGAGGAACAATGACAAAGAAAATAATCAACATGAATGCCGGGATTGCAAGGGCTAGCAGCCTGCGTTTACGTTTCTTGTTCATATCCTGATCCTTTGATACACGTAATGGGCGCTAATCACTTAGCGCCCATCATCTGCGTAATTCTTATAAATTATTCCTGCGCTGCTTCAAACAGATCTGTGTAGTTCTCTTTCAGATATTCGATAATTTCCTGCTTGCTCTCCTCGGACTGATCCTCATAGAACATGCCGGCTGCTGTCTGGAAAATGCTCCACATTCCGGAAGGCATGTACTTTCTATCCCAAAGGTTATCATAGAATACGTCCGGATAGTGACTTTCCATCTCTTCCATCATCTGCATGCCGTAAGATTTTGTAGTCTCTGTAGGGAGTGTGCTGATCTCGCCAGCCGCAGCATTGATGCCGTCAGCGTTCTTAACAATATATGCAAGGAACTGTTCTGCAGCCTCCATGTTCTCTGTGTCTTTCCAGATACCGAAGGAAGCGCCCTCACCGATACCCACGAATCTTGCGCCGCCTTCTTTAGATGCGGGAATCGGGATCATTGCCATTTTTACATCAGGGTTCAGCGCAGTAACTGCTGCCTGAAAGGACGTACCGATACCAACGACAAATGCTACATCGTCCTTAGCGCAGCGCTCGATGACATCGCTCTGGGCGATGGTGCCGGCATCCTCATAAAGGTAACCGTTATCAAACCATGTCTGCAGGTAATCAAGGACGACCTTGTAGTCTTTCCAATCCCATGTTCCGTTCAGCATTGCTGCTCCGTCATCAAACTGCTCTCCTTCATAGGTGAGCCAGGAACCGTCGCAGTTTGCCAAAGCACCCGCTGATGTGAAGTAGTTGCCTATCGCTGTGTAACCTGCTTTTTTGATCTTGTCGCATGCTGTATTGAAGTCTTCCCAGGTCTCGATTTTCCATGGATCAACGCCTGCTGCTTCGCAGACATCCATGTTCACTGCAAGGCCAAGGCAGGAACCTGTTGTCATCAGAGTGTAGATTTTTCCGTCTGTATCTTCGATAACACCTCTTGCCGCTTTGGACAGGTCGCCTGCCCAAGGTTCATTGCTCAGGTCTTTCAGGTACTCTTTGTAACGGATCAGAGACCAGCCGTGCGTTTCAAATATATCCGGCAGATCATTTGATGCCATACGGGTCTTCAAGGTTGCTTCGTAGTCATTGCCATACTCATCAAGAGTGATCTTTGCGCCGGTCTCCTTTTCAAAGCCTTCTATGAATGAGAAAAACAGCGTTTCCTTTTCGGAATACACCTAATACTACCTCGTTGATTTCAGACTTCCCCATAAAAGCCATCGTATGCGGCGAACATTTTATGATTCTTTGCCCACATCTCGATTCGTTCGGCTGTATAGCCTTCCCGATGCGCAAAATGACTAATGATAAACAACGTTTTCTCATCAATACATTTCATTTCCAGAAGCTTTCCTTTAACTTCCAAAACGCCTTCGAATCCAAGATGTCCGCTTCTCCAGTTTCTGTCCAGAGCAGTACAGTCCATGCTCACTATGTTGAAATAATGTCCTTTCAGATACCGGAATGTTTCTTCCGGATATACGCCGGTATCATGCGCGTATAGAAGTGTCTTTCCTTCTTTGCTGATGATGTAATTCAGCGCCTCTTCCGAGGGTTTGTGATCTGCTCTTACCGGTTCTATGTGATAACCATCCGGCGTATCAAAGCTTTCGAATGCATGAATCGATCGAAATATCAGCTGTCCTTCCGTGTCCGGGAATTCCGGACCGATTTCACGGAATTTTCTTTCAACCTCAGCATTTCCATAAACAATCAGTGGTTCCTGAATGTCCTGTGTCTGATACCCGGGAAGGCGCATGTAAATGTCAGCAGGGAAGAAATGATCATGATGACTGTGCGTAATCAGGATTGACCGGATTCTCGACAATCTGAGTCCATAACCCAGAGCATGGCAATTTGTGTCCGGCGGAAAATCCAACAGCAACGTATCATCAATCAATGCCTGGTTCCTCGTTCGAAGATCATGCCCCTTATGCATTCTTGCATGGCGGCATGCTTCGCATTCACAGAACAGAGCCGGCCAGCCTTCGGATGCAGATGTTCCCAGATATTTAATTTTCATTTTGAGCAGTTACCTGACTTTTGAGCGTATTGGAACAGACAACATTTATATGTATACTACGGCTGTATTCCGGCGAAAAGCACTCTGATCACAGTCGTATTATGGACATATTAATAATTATTTGTGCGTTTTCCTCTACCGTTTTTGTTCATAATGTTGGTTTGTATATTGAAGATGATATCATTATTTTATAAAATAAATATATGATTTTGTGGTTTCTGATTTTATATTTTGTTGTATTCAAAGATATGAAATATCATGTGAAGCGTCCGTGGTATTTCAAGACTACCCGCATGCCGGATAACCTCCTGACTTAGCGGGTTGTATTTTGAACGGGGCAGATATGGGTAAAAAAGCGATCACTTATTTCAATGCAAGCGCATTCAGCCATGGAAATGTAAAAATCACAGATTGCGGATATCATGAAACGGAGCAGGGACACTATTCGAGTCAGAAGGTTATGGATCATTGTGTCTTGCACTGTATAATAGACGGGAAAGGTACCTACAGTGTAGGTGGAAAAACATACAATCTTGGAAAGAATGACTGTTTCATGCTTTTCTCACATGTTCCGATCCTTTATCAGCCCGATGTTTTGGACCCTTGGATATACTACTGGATCGGGTTTGATGGAGCTAACATAGAGTCGCTTATTCGATTATGGGGTATTACAAAAGAACATCCGGTCATCCACTTAGATGAAATTGATACTGTTACCAATATTCTTAAAACATTGGTCGAAAACGGTACGGCCACAATTTCCGGGACACACTTTGCGATCGGTAATTTCTATCTTTTAAGTGCCACCCTCATCAGCAATAATACGACCAACAAGCCTTTAACACAGAAGGAACTATATGTGAATCAGGTCGTCGCGACAATTCAGCATTCTTATGACAAAAAATTATCTGTTCAGAAGCTGGCTGATTCAATCGGTTTGGAAAGAACGTACCTTTATCGAATCTTCCATGAATCCATGGGAATGTCGATCAACCAATATATTTCGAATCTTCGGATCGAACGGGCAAAGTATCTGTTGGCGAATACGCACATGGCAATGTCTGAAATCGCGTACTTTTGCGGGTATGCATCTGCAACGTATTTCTCAATTGCTTTTAAGAAGGTAACAGCAATATCACCGCAGCATTACAGAACTAGCGTGGATAGAAATACTTGAAGTAGAAAAAGGAGTTCCGATCCCCCGAAACTCCTTTAATCAACAATTGATGTGGCTGATCACCAATAGATCTCAGCTTAATGCTTATGTTATTACTTGGGCCCCAGCAGATTCTGACCACTTTTTGTACGAAGAACCTCCCGATCCACAGCGATCTGTGAATTTTCCTGCTTAGGTTTATCATATGAGCATTTCTGTTTGTTTAAAAGCTTATGCTCCGGTTTCTTCCCTGAAACCTGATCCCGGAAATCTTTCTTCCGAATAGCTTCAACAGCAATTGTAATCATGATCACGCCCGCAATGATCAGAACGAGAATGAAAATTAAAAGTTGTCTTCCATCCATAAGCGCCCTCCTTGATTTTTGTGCTTGAAAAAGGAGTTCCGATCCCCCGAAACTCCTTTTTCAAAAGTCTTATTTCTTTAGTAATTACAAGTGCAGCACCCTGTCCTTAATCTCCTGCGTACGGCCCTGATTCCAGAACTGTGTTCCGATATAGCCGCATGTACGCCGCGCCACGCTCATCTTGGACTGATCACGGTTGCCGCAGTTCGGGCACTCCCAGACAAGCTTGCCGTTCTTGTCCTCGACAATTTTGATCTCGCCGTCATAACCGCAGACTTCACAGTAATCGCTCTTCGTATTGAGCTCCGCGTACATGATGTTGTCATAAATGTACTTCATGACAGACAAAACAGCCGGAATGTTGTTCTGCATGTTCGGCACTTCCACATACGAAATCGCACCGCCCGGAGAGAGTCTCTGGAAATCGGACTCGAAACGGAGCTTGGTGAACGCGTCAATGTTTTCGCGGACATTTACATGATACGAATTCGTGATGTAGTTATGATCCGTCACGTTCTTGATAATACCGAATCTCTTCTGCAGGCACTTCGCGAACTTATACGTCGTGGATTCCATCGGAGTGCCGTACAGCGAATAGCTGATATTCTCGGCTTCTCTCCACTCCGCGCACTTGTCATTGAGCTTCTGCATAACCTTCAGCGCAAACTCCTTGCCCTTGGGGTCCGTATGCGATACGCCCAGCATTCTCATGCACATCTCATACAGGCCGGCATAACCGAGGCTGATGGTTGAATAGTTATTGTACAGCAGGCGATCGATCTTCTCGCCTTTTTTCAGTCTCGCGAGAGCGCCGTACTGCCAGAGAATCGGAGCGACATCCGAAGGCGTCCCGAGAAGTCTCTCGTGACGGCAGCGCAGAGCTCTGTGGCAGAGTTCCAGTCTGTCTTCGAGAATATCCCAGAACTTATCCATATCGCCGTTTGAGCTGCAGGCAACATCAACAAGATTGATGGTTACAACGCCCTGATTGAAACGTCCGTAATACTTATGCTTCCCGTTTTCTCCAAGGCCGGCCTTATCCGGTGTCAGGAAGCTGCGGCATCCCATGCAGGGATATACGTCGCCCTTGTCTCTCTTCATGATTTTCGCGGAAATATAATCCGGAACCATCCTCTTGGCAGTGCATTTCGCGGCCAGTTCGGTCAGATAATAATACTTGGAGTCCGGATAAATGTTATCCTCATCTAGCACATAGATGATCTTCGGGAATGCCGGCGTAATCCAGACGCCCTTTTCGTTCTTGACACCCTGCATGCGCTGCTTGAGCGCCTCTTCAATCACAAGCGCGAGATCCTCTCTTGTGCGGCCATCTGGAACCTCGTCCAGATACATGAACATAGTTACGAACGGTGCCTGCCCGTTGCAGGTCATCAGCGTAATCAGCTGATACTGAATCGTCTGGATGCCGGACTTGATCTCTTCCTTCAGTCTTGCGGTCACAACCTTGTCGATGATTTCCTCATCGAGCGGCTCGCCGCAGGCAGTACGCTCGTCAATAACATTCTGGCGGATCTTCTGTCTGGATATATCGACAAACGGAGCCAGATGCGAAAGCGTAAACGACTGGCCGCCGTACTGGTTGGAAGCCACCTGTGCGACAATCTGCGTTGTTACATTGCAGGCAGTGAAGAAGCTGTGCGGCTTCTCGATCATGGTCTGGCTGATGACCGTGCCGTTCTGCAGCATATCCTCCAGATTGATCAGGTCGCAGTTGTGCTCCTTCTGCGCGTAATAATCCGAATCGTGGAAGTGAATGATGCCCTCTTCATGCGCGCGGACAATATCTTCCGGAAGGAGGATTCTCTTGGTCAGATCCTTGGAGACCTCGCCGGCCATATAATCACGCTGCGTAGAATTGATGACAGGATTCTTATTGGAATTCTCCTGCTTTACCTCTTCATTCTCCTGATTGATGAGCGCAAGTATTCCATTGTCCGTCGTGTTCGATTTCCGGGACAGCTCTCTCTTGTAGCGGTAACGGACATACTTCTGCGCGACTTCGTAGCCGCGCATCTCCATGATCCCCTTCTCGACCATGTCCTGAATGTCTTCCACGTTGACCGCGTGCGGCGCCTGCGCAACTTTCCTGGCGATATTCTCCGCGATCGCGCTGATCTGATACTGATTCAGCTGATAAATGCCGCTTACCTCTTTATTGGCCTTTCCGATTGCGTTTACAATCTTCTCGATGTCAAAACCGACCTCCTGGCCATTTCTTTTAATAACGTTTGTGTGAACCGTTACTGCTGTGTTCTCCATTGCCTTTTCCGCTTCCATTGATCTCCCGTCCTCTTGTTCTCAAATAACAAACTGGATATGCGCCGCAAAAACACCCCGTCGGCGGCCGCACGCAGATACTACGATGTACAACCGGAATTCTTTCAGAAAACTTCGTGTTCCCGTGTGGATTCGTTAGACTTGTTACTACAAGATTTAGACTAGCACAGTCAATCTGTACACAAGATATTGTACTCTGTTATAATACACTAGATGCCGTGCTTTTCATAGTCGGTAATATGAACAAATCGGTCCGGTGCAATTGGTGATTTTTTCGCTTTTCGCCACAATATGTTGTATAATGTCGCTGATTGTTGTCTAGATATGGGTATCGCGCAGGCCAGCTGCGCAGGTAAATCCAGAAAGGATGGACATATGAATTCTGAAATCACGCCGCAGGAGCTGAACGCCCTGCACCCGCAAGAGTATATGTTAATTGACACCAGAACGCAAGAGGAATATGAGCATGGTTTTATTCCGGGCTGCGTTTTGTTTACACCGGACCAGGTCAGGCATTTCGCTGACGCTGCGCTCACTCCTCTGCCGAAGGATAAGAAGATCATTCTTTATTGTAAGTACGGAACAATCACCCGCGATCTGGCGGAGTATCTGATTGAAAAAGGGTATGACGCCTGCAGTCTCTCCGGCGGATACGGTGCCTGGGCGCTCGACGCCATTAAAAACGAAGCGCAGGGTGATAAGAAGAGACAGGAAATCGAAAACGGTATTCAGAAAAAACTTCATGCGGCTTTGCTGAATCCGTTCGCGAGAGCTGTTTTGAAGTATCAGATGATTGCAGACGGCGATAAAATTGCCGTCTGCATATCAGGCGGCAAAGATTCCATGCTGATGGCAAAGCTCTTTCAGGAGTTTCAGGTGCACGGGCAGAGAAGATTCGATCTCGTTTTTCTGTGCATGGACCCGGGATATAACGAAGCGAACCGGCATATCATCGAGAGCAACGCAAAGCTCCTCGGCATTCCGGTCACTTTTTTCGAGACATCCATCTTTGACGCGGTTTATAATATCCGGACTTCGCCCTGTTATCTGTGCGCGAGAATGCGCCGCGGGTATCTGTATAAAAAGGCCCGGGAGCTTGGATGCAATAAAATCGCTCTCGGGCATCATTTTGACGATGTGATTGAAACCGCTCTGATGGGGATGCTGAACTCGGGACAGTTCAACGCGATGATGCCCAAGCTCAAATCAACAAGCTATCCCGGTATGGAACTGATAAGACCGCTGTACTTCGTGCGCGAAGACGACATCAAACGCTGGCGCGACTATTACGGACTGCACTTTATCCAGTGTGCCTGCCATTTCACGGACACCTGCACAACCTGCGCAGTGAATCCGGACGGCTCTCACACCGGCTCAAAGCGCGTGATGACCAAGATGCTGATCGCGCAGCTCAGGAAAGACATTCCCGACGTTGAAACGAACATCTTCCACGCGACCGAGAATGTCACCGTGGATCAGCTCCTTGGCTATAAATATAAAGGAAAGAAACATTCGTTCCTTGATGAGTACTGACTCACTTTGAAAGCTTCTTCTGCAGCCAGTCCTTTCCATCGACATATTTGGAGACAATAAACGAAACGACATAATCTCCCGCCGCGTTGACCATGGTCGCCGGGGGATCCACGAGATTCCCGATCGCGAGCGCGAGCGTATACGCAACGGTCAGCTGCTCCGGACTGTTATTGAAGAAAATGGAGCACAGGACCAGCTCTCCTACACCGCCGCCTCCCGGGATGCCGGACATGGCGACCGAAGCGAAAATTGCCACAATAATCGCGATCACTGCTCTACCGGTTCCGAAATCCATACCGGAAATACCGAACAGGAACGCGACCTTGACAATCGCGCTCATCGCGGAACCGTCCATGTGCATTGTGGCGCCGAGCGGCAGAACAATTTCCGAAACATCTTTGGAAATGCCGGTTTCCTGCGCTGCTTCCATATTCGTAGGGATCGTCGCAACCGACGAGCAGGTTCCGAACGCTACGGCTGCCGGCTTGAACAGATGTCTCCACATGACACCCGCCCCGCCTTTTCCGCCGCCGAAACGGGCGTAAATCGGGAAGAAAAGGAACATGTAGACAAAGCACATGATGTAGTAGACGATCAGTGTTTTGGCGTATCCGCCCATCAGCTCCGGCCCGTATGTTGCTGCAAGATTTGCAAAGAAGCCAAAGAAACCGACCGGCGCGTAGAATGTGATGATTTTCACCGTCTTCATGATGCAGGCGGTCAGATCTTCCAGCATCGCGGCAGTTCTGGTTTCAGGGCCTCCCGAAAGCTGAATGCCGAAGCCGAACAGAATCGCGGCCACAATAAGAGGAAGCATCGCGCGCCTCGAAAGCAGCTCGCCGAAATCAGGCTTTGTAAAGAAATTCACGATCAGCTGCCCCGGCGTAATATCCGCGATATCTTCGGTACTGGTCACCATCTTGTCAACCGAGAAGCCGGCCGGCACAATGTTGATGAAACGGACGACGACATACATGACAATCGCGGCGATCGCGGCCGTCACAAGAAATGTTACGGTTGTCACGCCCATGACTTTTCCGGCTCTTCCGGGCGTCTTCATGTTGGCGATAGCCGACGAGATCGAGCAGAACACCATCGGTACGACGACGCAGAACATCATGTTGATGAAGAGATCGCCCAGCGGGGACAAAACAGTCGCGCCCGGCCAGACAAGTCCGGTGATCGTTCCAAACGCGATGGCGATCATCATTGAAACGACGAAACCGTAGTTCTTCCAGAAAGATTCTTTCACCTGCCGCAGTTCCTTATCCATACGCGATCCTCCTCAAAGAAAAGAATAAAAAGAATCTAAAGAAATATAGCGATATTATACACCGGAACGGCATTATTATAACTGTAAAGTTATTGATGCATGCTATCTTTTCTGATTTTTATCCGGGCTGCCCTTTTCTGATCCCTCCATATTTTTTCTTATCAGATACCGCCTGTACCAGAGTGCTCCTGCGCCGCAGGCCGCGCACAGAAGAATCAGAATTATAACCGCCGCCGCGTAGTTACGGCTCTCGAGCGCTCCTCCGGACATCGACGAAAGCAGTATGGATGGAAAACGTCCGATAAAAGTAATCAGAAACCACAAGATGACCGGCATATCCGTCAGACCGACAAAGTATGTGAGAAAATCTTTCGGCGTGCCCGGAATCAGGAACAGCATAAAGAGGATGAAGCGTGATTTTCCGCTGGTCCGCAGGAACTTCATCGAATCAATCTGATCGCGCGGGAAGAAAAAGCCGACAAGTTTCATGCCGAATCTCCGAACGAGCAGGAATACAGCAAGGCTTCCCGCGGACATGCCGATATCACACAGAAGCGTGCCCTTCAGAACACCGAAGGTATATCCGGCGGCAATTTCGAGAGGGCCTCCGGGAATGAACGCCGCGATGACCTGCAGAAATGTCGCTAAAAGGAACAGAAAGACGCCCTTTGATCCTTTTGATTGCATATAGATCCGGAAGCTCCCCGGCTCTTTTGCCAGCCGGATCATCGGGTTGACGAACCACCAGCAGATACAGAAGACGACGCACACAAGGACAGACATGCAGACAATCATCAGAATCTGCTGCCGCGTAAGTTTCTCCTGTCTTCTGTGAAATCCCGCCTCGCGGAAACTCTTCGCAACGGCAGCTTTGATTTCACCGGAAATGGTCCGTTTTCCGCCGGACTCCGGCCTGCCCGTTTTCTCTTTTCCGTTCTTTTTATTATCCCGCATTCTGCAGATCCTTTGTATGTTTGAAAAACCATGTGTTATAATATGTCGACATTTTCAAGCAGCTGAGAAGGCCTGCTTCGCCGCAAGGAAGAATGGCCTTCCCGGATAACCCTCTTCGTTAATCGAATTAAGAATTAATAAGAAAGGACTTTACCATGAATCAGTCAGGCGAAATGCCGGCAGCCGCTTCTTCGGAAAACAAATCGTCCGGCAGCTGGTTCCTGAAAGGAATGCTCGCGGGCATTCCGATCTGTATGGGATATTTTGCCGTTTCGTTCGCACTTGGCATCGCCGCGAGAAACACCGGTATGAACGCCCTGCAGTCCTTCATCATGTCGCTTACCATGGTCGCTTCCGCCGGTCAGTTCGCGGCGATCGGTCTGATCGGTGCCGGCGCCGGTTTCATTGAAATGATAACGACAACGCTCATCGTCAACCTGCGGTACTTTCTGATGAGCTGCTCGCTGACGCAGAAGCTCGATCCTTCGATGAAGCCGGTGCACCGTTTCGGTCTCGCGTACTGCATCACCGATGAAATCTTCGGCCTGTCCGTTTCGGTGGACGGGTATCTCCATCCGTTCTATACGTACGGCATTACGTTTGTTTCGGTATCCGGCTGGTGCGCAGGAACGGTGCTCGGTGTGATCGTCGGCAACATCCTGCCTGCGACGGCAGCGGACGCGATGGGCGTCGCCATGTACGGCATGTTTCTTGCGATCATTATCCCGCCCGCGAAAAAGAATCACTTTGTCGGCGGTCTCGTTGCGGTTTCGATGCTTGGCAGCTTTCTGTTCACGGTTCTGCCGGTTCTGCGCTCCGTTTCATCCGGCTTCCGTGTAATCATTCTGACCCTTGTCCTTGCGGGCGCGGCGGCCTTGATCCGGCCGATTCCCTCAGATCCCGATGAAGAGGAGGAAGAACAATGAAAGGAAACGTATATCTTGCCCTTGCAGCCATGGCTCTTACGATTTATCTTGTCCGCCTGCTGCCGTTTCTGTTCCTGCGTAAACCGATAAAGAATGTATTCTTCCGCTCGTTTCTGTATTACGTACCGTATGTCACGCTGGCCGTCATGACCTTTCCCGCGATACTGACCGCGACTGCGCATCCTGCCGCAGGCGCGGCGGCTCTGGCCACCGGACTTGTCATCGCGTGGGTGCGCGGCGATCTTTTTGCGACTGCCATCGGCTGCTGTCTCGCGGTTTTTATCGCCGGACTCTTTATCTGATTCTGCCGGTTTCCACACCGCGTACAAAGTTGTCCACAATCTTTTCATAGCCTTGTGGATCGGTATTGATGGACTTCGCATGCTCCGCACCGGGTATCAGATGAAGCTCGTGGTATCCGGCAGTTGCCTTGTCCATCCGCTCGCTGTGCCCGCACCGGATAAACTTATCGGCTTCTCCGTGGATAAAACAAATCGGTATTTTGTTGTCCTTCAGGCTGTCGATCGGTCTTCTTCCCGTAAAAGAGAAGTGATAGATGATCCGGCATGAAAGATCCGCCAGATATACGAGCCACTGCGGCAGGTGCATGCCCTTGAGTCCGTCCTTCTCTACCGGAATCAGGTCGGCGTAGCCGCAGTCATTGACGATGAAACGGACATCCGGGTGATAGCGCAGGGCTGTAATCTCCGTCGCAGCTCCCAGAGACTCTCCCGTAAGACCGAGGTAAATATCCTTACCGTAGCGGCGGTAGGTATCTTCTATCACTTTCATCAGGTCTTTCGCCTCATACAGGCCGAATGTGCAGGGAAACTTTCTGTTCTCCCCGTGCCCCCGGTGGTCATATACAATACAGTTATACCCTAGTCTTCTGTACATCGGCATATACTTAAGCTCGCCGTTTCTGTTCAGCGTATATCCGTGTACCATAATCAGAAATTTCTTCGAGTAACCTTCCGGCGCCGTGTCATCGGAAGGTGCGGAGTACATAACCGCATGCAGCGTATACCCGCGGTATCCTTCAATCTCATATGCGGTTTTTTCCGCATCTTTTAATCCCCCGACTTCCGGGTTCTGACCGCACTGGTTTTGAAACGTCTCCTCCGGTGTATATCTGGGACCTCCAACCGCGTATCTTGCAAGAAATCCGCCGAGGCTGAATAGAAAAATCAATGTTGCGAGTATGATAAGAAGCCAGACCATTTGTATTCCTCCTGCGATTGCATATTTTTCTATATATACCTGTTTCTTAATTTTTCATTAAAAACAATAACCTTATTATAGACCATGACGCACAGTTTGCGTATAATAACAACGCCGTACTGCGCATTTACACAAGGTGCCGGGACTTTGCGCCTGCGCCTTGTTTTTTACTATGTCCGCACCGCGGCGTGTGTTCTATGGAGGTATTTTATGCATATTTTCAAAGTTCTCATGGGACAGATCCGTCAGTATAAAAGATCGACGCTGCTGACGCCTGTATTCACACTTCTGGAAGTCGTGATGGAGATCCTGATCCCATACATTACAGCTTCTCTGATCGACCAGGGAATCGAGGGCGGCAGCATGGACAAAGTGCTGCATTTCGGTCTGATCATGCTGCTCATGGCTTTCGCCAGTCTGTTCTTCGGCATCATGTCCGGCACCTTCGCTTCGGACGCTTCAACCGGATTCGCAGCGAATCTGCGGCAGTCGATGTACGAGAATATCCAGACATTCTCTTTCTCCAACATCGACAAGTATTCGACGCCCGGCCTCGTAACCAGAATGACAACGGATGTCACCAACGTGCAGAACGCGTTCATGATGATTATCCGCATTGCAGTACGGGCGCCGTTCATGATGATCATTTCTCTCATCATGTGTGTAAAAATCAATCCGCGGGTATCTGTTGTCTTTCTGGTGGCTCTTCTCGTCCTCGCCGTGGTGCTTGTGTTGATCATCGGGCACGCGACCAAGGCTTTTCGGAGGGCATTCCGCAGATACGATGACTTAAACGCCAGCGTTCAGGAAAACGTCTCCGCAATCCGGGTCGTCAAGGCATTTGTCCGCGAAGATTATGAAGGACAGAAATTTACAAAGGCGGCGGAGCAGCTCTATCAGATGTTCACAAAGGCACAGAAGCTTGTCGTCCTGAATATGCCTGTGATGACATTGGTCGTTGATTTCAGCATCATTGCGGTTTCCTGGATGAGTGCGCATTTTATCGTGCAGGGTACTATGACAACCGGCGAACTGACCTCTCTTCTGTCGTATGTCATGAATGTTCTGTTTTCCCTGATGATGCTCTCGTTCATCTTCGTTATGATCACGATGTCCACCGCGAGCGCGCAGAGAATCTGCGAGGTACTTGAGGAGCAGCCGGATATCGTTAATCCGGAGGATCCTGTGATGCATGTGAAGGACGGTTCGATCGATTTCGAAGATGTGGACTTCGCCTACAAGCGCAGAAACGTATCCTACGATGACGACGGCAATGAAATCATCACGGTGGAGGATGTTACAAAAGACCGGGCGGACGAAACACTGCATGCTATCAATCTCCATATCCGTTCGGGCGAGACGGTCGGTATCATCGGCGGGACAGGTTCCGGCAAATCGTCGCTGGTCAGCCTGATTTCCAGACTCTATGATCCCGTGAACGGTACGGTGCGTGTCGGAGGCAGAGATGTGCGCGAATACGATCTCGAAGTTCTTCGAAATGAAGTCAGCGTCGTTCTCCAGCAGAACACGCTCTTTTCCGGAACGATTCTCGATAACCTGCGCTGGGGTAAAGAGGACGCGACGCTCGAAGAATGCAGGGAAGCCTGCAGGCTTGCCTGCGCTGACGAGTTCATCGACCGTTTCCCGGACGGTTATGAAACCAGAATCACGCAGGGCGGCACAAACGTCTCCGGCGGACAGAAGCAGAGGCTCTGCATTGCGCGGGCCCTTTTGAAGAAGCCGAAGGTTCTGATCCTTGACGATTCGACTTCCGCCTGCGATACCGCGACAGATTCGAAGATCCGGAAGGCGTTCGCGACAAAGATCCCCGGAACCACGAAGCTGATCATCGCGCAGCGCGTATCGTCCGTACAGGACGCGGACCGTATCATCGTACTCGACGGAGGCACTGTAACCGCGTTCGACACGCATGAGAACCTGCTTGAAACAAACGCGATTTATAAAGAGATCTATGAATCCCAGGTGCAGGGCGGCGGCGACTTCGACGAAGCTTCCCTTTCGGATCATTTTGAAAAGGCACCGGCTGCCGCAGGGCAGGATAAGCCTGCGCAGCAGAGCGGCAGAAAGGAGGCGGCAGAATGAGAAAACATACAAATCAGGGCGCTTCTGCACAGGAAATGCAGGATAACCGTGAAATCGACACCCGGAAAGCTCCAAGGGGAGCGCGTGTAAAAGTGAAGGTCGATAATCCCGGTCTTCTGATCCGCAGGGTGATGGGCATTGTTTTTAAGAAATACGGTATCTCGTTCATACTTGTACTTGTTATGATCCTCGTGCAGGCAGGAGCCACGCTGTACGGAACGCTGTTCCAGAAATCACTGATCGATGATTACATTCTTCCGATGGTGCAGTCCGGGAGCCGGGATTTCGGCCCGCTCGCCGCTGCGCTGCTCCGGCTTGCCATGATCTATGTTATCGGCGCTGTGTGCGCGTATGGCTATCAGCGCCTGATGGTAACGATTTCCGAAGGCACGATGAAGGATATCCGTGTTCATCTGTTCACGCATATGGAGTCTCTGCCCATCCGGTATTTTGACGTGCACGCACACGGCGACATTATGTCGGTGTACACGAACGACGTCGATACGCTGAGGCAGCTGATTTCCATGTCGATACCGCAGCTGTTCAGCTCTCTGATCACGCTCATCATCACGTTCATCTCGATGCTGGTTCTGTCATGGCCTCTGACACTGGTCAGCGTCGGCATGGTTGCGGTCACGCTGTTTGTCTCGATGAAGATCGGCGCTCTGTCCGGCAAATACTTCGTCAAGCAGCAGAAGGATCTGGGCGCGGAAAACGGTTTCATTGAGGAGATGATGAACGGGCAGAAGGTCATCAAGGTTTTCTGCCATGAAGAAAAATCCATTGAAGAATTCAAAAAGTACAACGACGAGCTGCGTGATTCCGCGAACCTCGCAAACCGCTACGCTTCGATCATGATGCCGGTGAACGGAAACCTCGGCAACATCTCGTATGTACTGTGCGCAGTGATCGGCGCGGCGCTTGCCCTGAACGGTTCCTCTTCACTGACGCTCGGCACACTGGTCTCCTACCTTACGCTGAATAAGAACTTCTCTATGCCGATCACGCAGATTGCGCAGCAGATGAACTCGATCATCATGGCCCTCGCCGGTGCGGACCGCATTTTCAAAATGATGGACGAGGCACCCGAAAAAGACGAGGGGTATGTCGAACTTGTCAGTGCGAAAGAAGCGCCGGACGGAACGCTCACAGAGTGTGCGGAACGTACCGGTATCTGGGCGTGGAAACATTATCACGCGGCAGACGGAACGACAACTTATGCGCGCCAGCGCGGCAAGGTCACCTTCGACAACGTCGACTTCGGTTATACACCGGACAAGCCTGTACTGCATGACATAACGCTTTTCGCGAAGCCCGGACAAAAAATCGCGTTCGTCGGTTCCACCGGAGCCGGCAAAACAACGATTACCAATCTGATCAACCGTTTTTACGATATTCAGGACGGCAAGATCCGGTACGATGATATCAACATCGACAAGATCAAAAAGCCGGATCTGCGCCGCTCGCTCGGTATGGTTCTGCAGGATACGCATCTGTTCACAGGCACTGTCATGGACAACATCCGCTACGGAAAGCTTGACGCGACGGACGAGGAGTGCATCGCTGCCGCAAAGCTTGCAAACGCCGACAGCTTTATCCGGAGGCTTCCGAAGGGGTATGACACGGTTCTGCGCGGCGACGGAGCGAACCTCTCGCAGGGACAGCGCCAGCTGATCGCAATCGCGCGGGCAGCTGTTGCCGATCCGCCGGCTCTGATTCTCGACGAAGCGACATCCTCGATCGACACACGTACCGAAGCCCTTGTCCAGAAGGGAATGGACGCTCTCATGAAGGGGCGCACGACATTTGTCATCGCGCACAGGCTCTCGACCGTCCGCAACTCGGACTGCATCATGGTGCTCGAACAGGGACGCATCATCGAGCGCGGCACGCATGATCAGCTGATCGCGGAAAAGGGCAAGTATTATCAGCTGTATACCGGCAATAAAATTGCCTGATTTTGTGAAGAAACATCTGTGAAACTGTATACCGGACGGCTCTCTTGCTGGCTGTCCGGTATTTTTATGATTTTTTTATATTCTTTAATCGCTTCTTCATTGCAATTATTCTCCCGCTCAATAAAATGAAATTATTGACCGGATAAATTTCAGGAGTACAGGTGATTCTATGTTTGACAGATTACGGTATAAATTCATGCAGTTTATGCAGGGGCGGTACGGTGTTGATCAGCTGAACCGTTTTCTATCTCTGGCCTGCCTTGTTTTGATTGTGGTCCAGCTTTTCCTGCCGGTCCGTATCCTGTGGTGGCTCGCGCTCGCATGTCTTGCGCTGATGTACTTCAGGATGTTCTCCCGCAATATCGCAAAGCGCTACAGGGAAAACCAGCAGTGGATGGAGTTTACCTCGAAGCTGCGAACGTTCTTTACCGATTTCCGGTACAACATCACGCATCTGAAGGAAAACCACGAGCGCAACAAGGATTTTCATATCTATAAATGCCCCCGCTGCAGTCAGAAAATCCGTATCCCCAAGGGGAAGGGCCATATCATGGTGCGGTGCCCGCGGTGCGGTTTTGAATTCCATAAGAAAAGCTGAGGCGCCTTTTTATGTACGGTTATGTGATCATCAACCAGTCCGAGCTTAAATTCAAAGAATTTGAACAATACCGATCTTATTATTGCGGCTTCTGCAGAAAGCTGCGCGAGAAATACGGCTTTCCCGGACAGATGACCTTAAGCTATGACATGACGTTTCTGATCATGCTTCTGTGCGACCTGTACGACGCCGAAGATATAACCGGCAGCACGCGCTGCGCCGCGCATCCTCTTGTCAGCCATCCGACACGCGTCAACGAATTCACAGATTACGCGGCGGACATGAATCTGATCCTCTCCTACTACTCCTGTCTTGATGACTGGACAGATGAGAGAAAACTGCACAAGCTGGCACTCGCGAATCTGTTAAAATCGCGCAGCGGTAAAGCGACCGTAAATTACGGCAAAAAGGCGGCTGTTGTCAGAGACCGGCTGGACAGGCTCCATGAAGCAGAGAAAAACGGTGACACCGACATCGACCGGGTCAGCGGGTATTTCGGCGATATTATGGGAGAGCTCTTTGCTGTCCGGGAGGATGAATGGGAAGCTTCCCTGCGGAGAATGGGCTTTTTCCTCGGCAAATTCATCTATATTATGGATGCCTATGAAGATCTGGAAAAAGATGAGAAAAAGGGCTGCTACAATCCTCTGCTGCCTTTGAAAGACCGGGAAGACTTTGAAGATTATGTAAAGCAGGTCCTTACAATGATGATGGCAGGCTGCTGCGAGATCTTCGAGACGCTTCCCTGCATAGAAAATGTATCCGTCATGCGGAATATTCTTTACTCCGGTGTCTGGACCAAGTACAATGCTGTTCAGGCAAAGAAGAAGGAAGAGGCAGTCAATGAGTGATCCTTATCAGGTCCTTGGCGTAGACAGAAACGCCAGTGACGAGGAAGTGAAAAAGGCATACCGGGAGCTTGCGCGCAAATATCATCCGGACGCCAATATTAACAATCCGAACAAGGCGCAGGCAGAGGAAAAATTCAAAGAGGTACAGGCCGCTTACCAGCAGATCATGTATGAGCGTCAGCATCCGTACGCTTCTTCCGGCGCAGGCGGCAGTTACAGCGGCGGCGCCGGAGGTTACGGATACGGCAATGCAGGAGGTTACGGCAGTTTCGGAGATTTCTGGGATGACATTTTCGGAGGATCCGGCAACTACCGGCAGAATTCGAGACAGACGCAGGGGCAGGATGAAGATTCGATCCGCCTGCAGGCAGCCGCAAACTATCTGAACAGCCGGCATTACACCGAAGCGCTGAATGTATTAAACAGTATTCAAAACCGCAGTGCGCAGTGGTATTACTATTCCGCGATCGCCAATGACGGCATCGGCAACAATGTGCTCGCGCTTTCCCACGCGAAGCAGGCAGCTTCCATGGAGCCTGGAAACAGTGCCTATCAGGAGCTGGTCAGCAGGCTGCAGTACGGCAGCAATATGTACAATTCAAGGCAGCAGACTTATACAATGGACAGCTCCGGCACGGCAAACTGGTGCCTGCGGATCTGTCTTATGAATCTGGTATGTAACCTCTGCTGCGGAGGCGGCGGCCTGTTCTGCGGCGGTGTGCCCTATGGACGTTTCTGACAAAATGCGTTCCGGTCTTCCAGCGATCGGAACGCATTTTTCATCATATTTTCCATTATATCTGATTGAATATCCTCTGCTTTCAGTCTAAAATTATGGATGTATATTGTACCATCACACGTTAGGATGTGATACTTCAGCAGAATATACAAATAATCATAACGGGGGCTAAAAATGAAACAACAAGAGATGCTTGCGATGATTCTGGCCGGAGGGCGCGGAAGCCGTCTGAAAGACCTGACCAACAAGGTCGCCAAACCTGTGGTATCTTTCGGCAGCAAGTACAGAATCATTGATTTTCCTCTGAGCAACTGCGCGAACAGCGGCGTGAATGTCGTCGGTGTTTTAACTCAGTATGAATCTGTTCTGCTGAACAGCTACGTAGCGGCAGGAAGACGCTGGGGTCTCGATACCAGAGAAAGCGGCGTCTATGTACTCTCTCCCAGAGAAAAGGCGGACACAGGTCTTGACGTATACCGCGGCACCGCGGATGCGATCTCCCAGAACATTGATTTCATCGACCAGTTCAATCCCGAATATGTTCTGATTCTCTCCGGCGATCACATTTACAAGATGAATTATGACATGATGCTTGATGAGCATAAGGCCAACAAGGCAGACGCGACGATCGGTGTCATCGGCGTTACGATGGAGGAGGCGACGCGTTTCGGCATCATGAATACCGACGAATCCGGCCACATTGTCGAATTTGAGGAGAAGCCTGCGCATCCGAAGTCCAATCTCGCTTCCATGGGCATCTATATCTTCACCTGGAAAACGCTGCGCAGATACCTCATTGCGGACATGAAGAACAATTCATCCAGCCACGATTTCGGTAAGGATATTATTCCCTCGATGCTCGGCGACGGAAGAAAGCTGATGGCTTACCTGTTCTCCGGCTACTGGAAAGATGTCGGAACCATTGATTCCCTCTGGGAAGCAAATATGGATCTTTTAAACAAAGACAGCAAGCTCAATCTCGACGATGATAACTGGAAGATCTATACCGAAGATGTGACCGCGCTCCCGCAGTTCATAGGTCCGGACGCCACGGTTGATGTTGCCTACATTACTCAGGGCTGCCATATTGAGGGAGAGGCGCACCATTCGGTTCTGTTCACGAATTCTGTTATTCACAAAAACGCAGTTGTAAAAGATACCGTCCTGATGAATGAGGCGGTAATCGGCGAAGGCGCAAGTGTCACGAGAGCGCTCGTTTCCGACGGCGTAAAGATCGGTGAAGGAGCTGTCGTCGGCTCTCCTGACAGTCCGCATATTCTGCTTGTCGCGCATGACGTTCCTGCCGGAACAGTTGTAAAGGAGGAAGAATAAGATGGATAAAGCGTTTGCAATCGTAATCCCTTCCGGCCGCAATTTCTATGTCAAGGGGCTGCAGGACCACCGCCCGCTGGGCGCTTTCTCCTTCCTTGGAAGATACCGGCTGATCGATTTCGCACTCTCCAATCTCACAAACAGTGAAATCGACCGTATTCAGGTTTATGTAGGACAGAATCCCCGCTCTCTTGCCGAGCATCTGGGCAACGGCGCAAACTTCAATATCAACCTTAAGCACGGCAAGCTGCAGCTTCTGTTCAATCAGGACAGCAAACTGAACGACATCTACAATACCGATATCGCGGCATTTGCCTCGAACCTGAGCATTATTCAGCGTATGCTGCAGGAATATGTCGTCATCACACCAAGTTATATGATTTTCCGCCAGAATTTTGAGGATCTGCTGAACAAACATATAGACAGCGGCGCTGATATCACCGTTCTTTATCACAAGGTAGACAACGCGAAGGAGCAGTACCGGAACATGACTCTGATGAGCATTAACCGTCAGAAGGGTGTTACGAATTTCTTCGCAAATCTGGGCAAGACCGATAGCGCGAACCTGTCCATGGGAACCTTTATCATGAAGCGGGATCTTCTGGTAGAACTGATCCAGCAGGCGAGAAAAACTTCTTCCATCTACAGACTCGTGGATATTATCAACGACAGAATCAATGATCTGGATGTACGTGCGGTACAGCACAGAGGCTATTTCGCAGCGATCTATGACCTCAAGAGCTATATGGACGCGAATTTCTCCCTGCTCGATTACAATAATGTGCAGGATCTGTTCGTTCCCGAATGGCCTTTCTATACGGTTACAACCGATGCCTGCCCGGCGCACTATTTCCCCGGCTCTTCCGTCAGGGGTTCCATGGTAGCCAACGGCTGTGATGTCGAGGGTTCGATTGAGAATTCCGTCATCGGCCGGAATGTAAAGATCTGCAAGGGCGCAGTTGTAAAGAACTGCGTTGTTCTGAGCCATTCTGTCATCGGCAGGGATGTTCACCTTGAAAATCAGGTTGTTGACAAATGGGCTAAAATCATCAACGCAAAGGAAATTGTAGCTTCTCCTGATAATCCGGGATATATCGAAAGGGAAGATACGCTGTAAGCGGATTGTCTTCGTATAAACCACGCAAAATCACGAACAGGATTTTCCGGAACCGCCATTCCCATCTGGGAATGGCGGTTCTTTAAACTTCTGCATTTTGTGATATGATTTTAAAGATACACGAATTCATTTTCCGGAGGAATCGGAACACTTTGATACCAGAGAAAAAACGAAAGAGCGCAGACTTTAAATTAAATCAGCGCAGAATACTGCAGCAGCTGAAAAGAATTGCAGGGCTTGCTGTCCTCCCGTTCTGCTTTGCTGCCGTCCCCGCCGCAGGTATATGCCTCTCGCTCCCCGTTGCCGTTCTTGACGTTTCGGCAGCTGCGGCCGTGATTCATTTCGACGGCAATGGCGGAAGCGGATCAATGGCAGATTATACGCTGAAGGATGGTAAGGGGACACTGCCTGCGAATGTTTTTACGAAAAAAGGCTATGTCTTCAAGGGATGGGCGGAAGATCCGTCCGCCGTCGACTATAAATATGAGGATCACGCATCAGTCAGCATCGCTTCCCGGGTGACGCTTTACGCTCTGTGGGAGCCAAAGATGTACATTGTGCACTTCGATAAAAACGGCGCGGATTACGGGAAGATGCCCGACACCTACGCGCTCTACGATGACAACGTCGATCCCGGAGAGAACATGTTCCTGCGTTTCGGCTATAATTTTGCCGGCTGGGAGGACGAGCGGGGTAACAAGTACGGCATATCGGAAGCGATCCCCACGCTCTCTGACGGAGACACCGTTTCCCGCAAGGTGATCACGCTGGATGCAGGGAAGCCGAAGAACAAAAAGTATTCGTTCCGCAGTACGCAGGGCTCGGTTGTTTTTAAGGAAAACGGGCGCATGTACGCAGTGACCGCGGCCGGTATCAACGACGGCGCCTACTATAAAGGTGATCTGTCCCACTACGAAACTGTGGTAACCAAATATGATCTCGAAACAGGGAAAGCTGTCGCACGCGCAAGAAATCTCAAAATCGACCACGGAAACGGCATCTGTTACAATCCGGACAACGGTCATATTTATATTGCAGAGGGCGGTACGCTGAAGAAATACCCGTCCGGCGTCATGGAACTGGACAGGAATCTTAAAAAGGTTAAGGACTGGAAGTTTCCGCTGCTCTCCCACATCTGGGCGATCGCGTATAATGACGGACATTTCTACGTTATCGGTAAGAACGACAACAGCCGCAATTCCTTCTGTGTCCTGAACACCAATATGCAGACCCTGTCTATCAGCGACGCGGACGGTTACTACGGTGATACATTCAGTTCACAGGGCATTGCGGCCGATGACAATTTCATCTACGCAGTCAGCGCGAGCTTCAAGTCCTATGAATGGAAGAGCAAGCAGAGAATCAACGTTTTCACGCACGACGGTGCCTATATCGGCTGCTGGCAGATTGATATTCCTTACGAGGCTGAAGACATCACGGTCATTGACGGCACCGCATACATTAATACCAATGAAAAACAATATTCCAGCATTTACAAGGTTGAACTGCCGTCCGTTACGCTCAAGGCTGTCTGGAAAAAGGCAGGCAGCAAAAAGCGCTGAGCGGTAACTTCCATACGAAAACAAGGGCTGCAGTACGAAGATTCCTTCCGGTTTCTCCGCGCCGCAGCCCTTTGCATGTAAGCGGTGTATTCGATTATTCGTCCCTGCTGTCCGGAATTTCATTAAACGCGGACGTCGCGACCGCTGAAATTACAGTGGCCAGAACTCCGACAAGCGCCATCCCGGCAAATACAGCCAACGCAATGATAACCCCAACCGGCATAATCCGTTCCCCCTTTTACAGATATGGTGCTCAGACGTTTCTACCGTGACATTTCTTATACTTTTTTCCGGAACCGCACGGGCAGGGATCATTCGGATAAATCTTCTTGCCCTTCACGATGGTGCCGGACTTCTTCTGCTCAAGATACAGCTTGTGCTGCGTCTCCTTGTCGAAGATCAAATCCCATTCCGGCAGGCCGTACAGCCACTCCGCTTCCGCTGCGACCATGTTCTTGTAAAGCTTCTCTTTGTCAAACGCAAGGGAAACCTCTGTATCCTCGGTCAGATCATTTTCAATCGGATTCGGTGTCTTTAAGGAATCGTTGATGCCGTCAAGGAAACCGACCATAAATTCGATCGAATTATCGTATTTCTGCGCGAGCTCACGGACAGTGCCTTTTACCTCTTCATCCGGATTCTTCAGGAGTTCCGCGTAAATGTTCTTCTCCTTCAGAAAATAGTCACTCCAGAGCTTCTGAAGCTGTCCCTGATCCGCCTTCTCGTTATAGGCCTTCGCGCGCCATTCTTCGAGTAAACCCATTGTTCTCGTTCCTCCGAATATTCTCCATTCATTGCCGCAAAACAATCCGTTCCGCGGCAACTAAATATTTTAGTACAATTCCTGCCGGCGGGCAAGTCCGCAGCGGACCGGCTGCAGCTCCTCGTGATTACAGCTCTTTGATCCTGCGCATCGCTTCCTGTGAATTTTCATACGTGCCAAAGCTCGTCAGACGGAAGAAATGCTCGCCGGAAGGTCCGAATCCTGAACCGGGGGTTCCGACAACATGTGCCTTATCCAGCAGATAATCAAAGAATTCCCAGGAAGTCATATCATGCGGCGCCTTCAGCCAGATATACGGACTGTTCACACCGCCATAGACCTCGTAGCCCATGTCTTTCAGGCTTGTCTTAATGAAAGACGCGTTCTTCATATAACGTCCGACCATCTCTTTGATCTGCCGCTTGCCGTCTTCTGTATAGCAGGCCTCGCCGGCGCGCTGTACGATATAAGGAGCGCCGTTGTATTTGGTTCCGTGACGGCGTGCCCAGAGGCTGTACAGGTCATGTCCGTTCCCGTCTTTGAGGTCCTTCGGGATTATCGTCGCGCCAAGGCGAAGGCCTGTGAACGCCGCGTTCTTGGAGAAGGACTTGATCTCGATGGCACAGGTCCTCGCGCCTTCACACTCGAAGATCGAATGCGGGATATCGTCCTCGCAGATATAGGCTTCATAAGCGGAATCAAAGATGATCACCGCCTTGTTTGCATTCGCATAATCCACCCAGGTCTGAAGCTGCTGCCTGTTCAGCGCCGTACCGGTCGGGTTGTTCGGGGAGCAGATGTAGATGATATCCGGTGTTCTGTCCGGAAATGCCGGGCAGAAGCCGTTTTTCTCCGTGCAGGGCATGTAGACGACATTGCTCCAGCGCGTTGTCTTATCATCATATTCACCTGTACGGCCTGCCATGACGTTGGAATCAACATAAACAGGATAAACCGGATCGCAGACCGCGATCACATTATCCTTCTCGAAAATTTCCTGAATACTGCCGGAATCGCTCTTGGCCCCGTCGGAAACAAAGACCTCATCATCCGCGATTTCACAGCCTCTTGCTCTGTAGTCATTCTCCGCAATCGCGTGACGCAGAAATTCGTAGCCGAGGTCGGGCGCGTAGCCGCGAAAGGTCTCCGCCCTGCCCATTTCATCGACAGCCTTGTGCAATGCCTCAATAACCGCGGGCGGCAGCGGCTGCGTCACATCGCCGATTCCCATACGGATCAGCGAAGCATCCGGATGCTCCGCCATATATGCGTTCGTCTTCTTCGCAATCGTGGAAAACAGATAGCTTCCCGGTAACTTCAAATAATCACTGTTCGCCTGAAACATATTCTCCTCCTGAAATGGTAATTAAATCAGATTTCCATCGTACCGTCAAAAACAGTTTCCGCCGGACCGGTCATAAACACCTCATTCGTCTCTTTGTCCCATTCAATCCGGAGTTTTCCTCCCAGGACCTCGACCGTGATCGTGTTGTCCGTAAGGCCGTTCAGCACGCAGGCGACTGCTGTCGCGCAGCAGCCGGTCCCGCAGGCAAGCGTTTCGCCGGTTCCGCGTTCATAGACTCTCATCTTAACATAATCCCTCGAAACAACCTGCACGAATTCCGTGTTGGTCCTCGCCGGGAAATACGGGTGATGCTCGAAGTCCGGTCCGATCCTGTCGATGTCCAGAGAAGCAGTATCATCCACAAAAACAACCGCGTGCGGGTTTCCCATCGAGACACAGGTCATATGGTATGTTTTGTCCTGTACCGTGATCGGCGCGCCAATGACAAGCGTTTCCGGCAAAGCAGCGTTGCCCTTGTCCGCGCCGGAAATGGAAGGCAGAGACACCGGAATATCCGCCGCGTTCAGAACCGGCGCGCCCATGTTAACTCTCGCCATGACCGCTTTCCCGTTCTTAACCGTAAGCTCGATCTTCTTGATCTTGCCCGCACTGACAATATTAAAATTTTCCGAATTGATCATCCCATGATCGTAGACGTACTTCGCGACGCACCGGATGCCGTTGCCGCACATCTCCGCTCGCGTGCCGTCCGCGTTCCACATTTCCATTTCAAAATCCGCGGCAGACTCCTGCGCTTTCACAGGATTGATGAAAATCACACCGTCGCCGCCGATACCGAAATGCCGGTCAGACAGGCGGCGCACCAGTGCGGGCTTTTCCTCCTGCGGAATATGTTCGGTAAAACCGTTGATGTACACATAGTCATTGCCGCAGCCATGCATCTTCGTAAAATGCAGGATCATAATTGTTCCAACTCCTTCATCCACAAATTCCGCGAAGCGTCCGAAGGCATCCGAAGATCTCCTCTTGGCGAGACCGCGACCGAACCGACTTTCGGGCCGTCCGGCAGGCAGGACCTTTTAAACTGCTGCGCGAAAAAACGCTTGTAAAATGTCTTCTCCCACTGCAGAATCACCTCATCGCTGTACACGCCCGAGAACGCGAGTTTTGCCTCTCTGTAGATCTTGCGCGGCCGCTCTCCCGCCCGGAGGACATGGTAGAGGAAAAAGTCATGCAGCTCATACGGGCCCACAAGGTCCTCGGTCTTCTGCGAAATGGTTCCGTCGCCGGTCGGCGGCAAAAGCTCCGGGCTGACCGGTGTATCCAGAACATCGAAAAGACATTTCGAGAGCTGTTCGTCGCCGGTTGTCTCCGCGAAAAACCGCACCAGATGCGATACCAGCGTCTTCGGCACACCGCAGTTAACGCCGTACATCGACATATGATCGCCGTTATAAGTTGCCCAGCCAAGCGCAAGCTCGGAAAGGTCACCGGTACCGATAACGATGCCGCCCGCTTTATTCGCAAGATCCATGAGCACCTGCGTGCGCTCCCTGGCCTGACCGTTCTCGTACGTGACGTCGTGGTTCTCCATATCCTGTCCGATGTCCTGAAAATGCTGTGTCACGCTCGCGCGGATATTCACTTCCATGAGCGTTGTATGCAGCGTCTTCGCAAGCGTCAGCGCATTGTTGTAGGTGCGGTCTGTCGTCCCGAAAGCCGGCATCGTGACCGCTTGAATATTCTCCCTGGAGATGCCGAGCAGATCAAATGCACGCGCGGTGACAAGCAGTGCGAGCGTCGAATCAAGGCCTCCCGATACGCCGATGACCGCGGCTTTGCATCCGATATGACTCAGCCTTTTCGCAAGTCCTCTGGCCTGAATATTCAGGATCTCCTCGCAGCGCCTGTTTCTGCCTTCTCTGTCGGAAGGGACAAACGGATGCGGATCAAAACAGCGCTGCAGCCGCGTCTCCACCCTCTCCATATGTACCGGCAGGTGCAGATAGTTCTCAGGCTGCACGGAAAAATATGTCGTCATCCGGCGCCGTTCAAAGTTCAGACGGGAAATGTCAAGGTCGGCAAAAGTGATTTTGCCGGAATTATACGGATTATCGAAAATCCCGCGCTCCGAAAGCATCGTGCCGTTTTCCAGCATCATGATGCGGCCGCCGAAAACAATGTCCTGGGTGGACTCCCCGTCTCCCGCGCTGCAGTAAATGTAATCCGTCATCGTGCGCGCGCTGATCGAAGAAAAGAGCATCCGGCGGTAATCATCCTTCCCGACCGTTTCATTGGACGCCGACAGATTGACAATGACATTGGCGCCCGCCATCGCGTGTTCGATATCCGGCGCGTTGACAACCCACGCGTCCTCACAGATTTCCGCTGCGATTTCCAGATCTTTTATGCAATCCACATCCAGAATGATCCTGCTGCCAAACGGAATCTGTCTGCCGCCATAAGAAATCATCTCCGCCACGGAAGGCCCCGGCGTGAACTGCCGCAGCTCGTAGAATTCCGCATAATTCGGAAGAAACCTCTTGGGAATAAACGCGAGAATCTTTCCTCCCTGCAAAACCGCCGCCGTATTGTAAAGCTTTCCTTCCCATTCGAGCGGAAAGCCCACGAAAGCCAGCGCGTCATCTCCCTCTGTTGCCTTGGCGATCTGTTCGAGCGCGGCAGCAGCACCGCGCAGCAGCTCATCCTGCAAAAACAGATCGTGGCAGGTATAACCGGTAATGCAAAGCTCCGGAAACACGATAATCTTCGCGCCGTTTTCCACTGCTTCCTTATAAAGCGCAATGATCCGCTCCGCGTTACAGACAGGGTCCGCAACCTTGATTACAGGAACAGCGGCCGCCGCCTTAATAAATCCGTCTTTCATGAAATTCCATTCTCCTTATCCTGCAGCGCGGAATGTCCGTTCACCGGACAGCACCGACTCCTGCCGCCACCGCGCCGCTGAGCACTGCCATGATCACACCGGCAAGCGCGACGCCGCCCATGACCGCCACGACACTTTTCTTAAAGTCCATGTCGAGGAAAGAAGAAGCAAGCGTTCCGGTCCATGCGCCGGTTCCGGGCAGCGGAATACCGACAAATAACAGAAGCGCCCAGTAAAGTCCGCGCCCGGCGGAACTCTTTAACTTTTCGCCGCCTTTATGTCCTTTTTCAAGACAGAACGTAAAGAACTTCCCGATCACCGGTTTGTCCTTTCCCCACTCCAGAACCTTGCGGGCAAAAAAGAAAATAAACGGTACCGGAAGCATGTTTCCGATGGCAATCAGGACATAGGCAAGCGGCAGGCTGAACGACGGGTCCGCCGCATGATATGCCGTCGCGATGGGAACAGCGCAGCGCAGCTCCACAATCGGCACCATCGATATGAAAAATACGTAAAGATAATGTTTCAGCATAAAATCTCCTTAAGTGCTGTAATCACCGCATCCATCTGCTCATCGGTTCCGATCGTGATACGCAGATAATCATCAATGCGCGGCCTGTCAAAACGCCGCACAATAATCTTTCTCTCCCGCAGCTTTAAAAACAGCTCTTTCCCTGACATTTCCGGATGCCTTACGAAAACGAAGTTCGTCATGGAATCCGGGAATTCGAAGCCGAGCGCCCGCAGCTGCGCTTTAAAGCGTTCTCTTGTACGGACAATCTTCTTCGTCGTCTCGTGGAAATACGCGTCGTCCTTTACCGCAGCCGTACCAAGAAGGATCGACGGCAGATTCATCGTATAGGAATTAAACGAAAACTTCACGTCTTTCAGGCAGCGGATCAGCTTTTCCTGACCAAGTGCAAATCCGATCCGCATGCCGGCCATCGCCCTTGACTTCGAAAACGTCTGCACAACCAGCAGGTTGTCGTACCGGTCAATCAAAGCCTGCGCACTTGCAGCTCCGAAATCGATGTATGCTTCATCGACAATGACGACGCAGTCCCTGTTTGCGCTGACAATCCGCTCGATTGCATCGAGCGGCAGCTCTACGCCGGTCGGCGCATTCGGATTCGGAAAAACAATTCCGCCGCAGCCTTTCTCCAGTAAATACCCGCCATTTGCGGTACAGGGTGCATCTCCTGCATAAGCCGTGCTTCCCGGAATATAATTTTCCGGATCAATCGTGAAATCTTCCCGCAGCGGAACCAGCGCATACGGAATCCTGTACAGATCCGCCCATACGTCATAAAAAGAATAGGTGATATCCGGGAACAGAATCTTCCGCCCGTTTGTAAAGAACGTCAGAAAGCTCATGGAAAGGACATCATCCGAGCCCACGCCTGTAAAAACCTGTTCCGGATTCACATGATAGCAGGCCGCGATGGATTCCACAAGCATCGACGCGTCCATATCCGGATACAGACGCAGATCCGGCGTTTCGTTCCGGAGAATATCCAGTGCTGTTTTGACGGCAGGTGCGGGCGGATACGGGCACTCGTTTGTATTCAGCTTGATGACCGTCCGGTCCTTCGGCTGCTCTCCCGCGGTGTAAGGCTCCACTTTACGTACAAGATTTTCCCACGACATATGTTTTCCTCTTTATACAGAAATATCCGGCGGAAAACAAGCCCGCCCGGGCGGGTGCCTTCGCCGGAATACATTCTATTCACTACGCCAGAACCTTGGACAGGAAATCCTGCAGTCTCTGGTTCTTCGGATGTTCGAAGAATTCTTCCGGCGTATTTTCCTCCTGAATCAGACCGCCGTCAATGAAGATGACCTTACTCGCCACCTGACGCGCGAATGCCATCTCATGCGTGACAACGACCATCGTCATGCCTTCTTCCGCAAGCTCCTTCATAACCTGCAGCACCTCTCCGACCATCTCCGGATCGAGGGCGGAAGTCGGCTCATCAAAGAGCATAACCTCGGGATTCATCGCAAGCGAACGCACGATTGCGATCCGCTGCTGCTGGCCGCCCGAAAGAGAGTGCGGATAGGCATCCGCTTTGTCGGCAAGATTGACACGCCGGAGCAGCTCCAGTGCCTTTTCACCGGCCTCTTCTTTATTCATCAGGCCAAGCTTTACAGGCGCCAGTGTCAGATTGTCGATGATTTTCAGGTTCTGGAACAGGTTGAAGTGCTGGAAAACCATGCCCATGCGCTGACGGACTTTGTTGATGTCGGTCTTCGGGTCGTTGACCTTGATATCATCAAGCCATACCTCGCCCGATGTCGGCGTTTCCAGCAGATCGAGGCAGCGCAGGAAGGTACTCTTGCCGCAGCCGGAAGGTCCGACCAGTACAATCTTCTGCCCTTTCTGTATTTCATAATTGATTCCGCGCAAAACATGATTCTGCCCGAAATCCTTGTGCAGATCCTTGACGCGGATCATTGCTGTATCACTCATGATTTCCTATCCTCCATAAATTAAACGGGCAGTTTTCTGTTAACGGTTGTCACTCTCGCGGAGTTTTTTCTCTACCTTGCCGAAAACCAGGGACAGGAACTTGACAACCGCGAAATACATCAGAGCGGCTCCAAGCAGCGGCATCAGGTACGAGAACGTCGCGCTGGAAATCTGATCGGACGCATGGGTCAGCTCTGCCAGCCCGACCGCGCCGGCAATGGAGGTTTCCTTTAACAGAGTGATAAACTCGTTTAACAGTGACGGAAAACAGTTCTTGAATGCCTGCGGCAGAATGATGCTCTTCATCGTCATGATTCTCGTAAGGCCGAGGGAACGTCCGGCTTCCATCTGCCCGGGATCCACGGACTGAATACCGCCTCTGATAATCTCGGCGACATAGGCGCCGGAGTTAATGCCGAAGGCCAGACTGGCGACCAGAATCTTGTTCTTGCTGGCAGCCATGATGACGTTCCACATGATGAGCAGCTGGATCATGGTAGGCGTCCCGCGGATCACATCAATATAGACATACGCAATTCCCGAGAGCACGGTACGCTTCCCGTTCCTGCTTCTCTGCATGTTCAGCAGGCACGCGACTGTACCGAGAACAAGGCCCAGCATTGCGGCGAAAAACGTGACTTCGATCGTCTTGCCAAGGCCCTGCAGGTAAAGCTGCCATCTGTTGTTTTTAATAAAAGCCGAGTAAAACTGCTCTGATAGCGACATCGCGCTCTCCTCTTCTGCGGTTGATCCGCGGTTACACTTATGACTGCATTATACGACGCAGCGGCCCGAATGAAAACGCCTGATTGCGCCGGTATGCATCACAACGGGGCTGTCGCGCCTCGCGGCCATGATCCATGGTCACGGAAGCGGCAGCCCCGGTAGATCCTGTCCGAACAGAACTGTTCAGAACTTACTGTGCTTCGTAATTATTGATGTACTTCTCAACGAGAGAATCATAGGTTCCGTCCGCCTTCATCGCTTCCAGCGCTCCGTTAATGGCTCCAAGCATCACTTCATCATCCTTGGGCATCGCAATACCATACTGCTCGGTATCGAACTTGAACTGCGAGCCGGGCAGGAGCTTGAGCTTGTCCGGATTCTGGGAAAGGAAAGCCTCTCCGGTAGACTGGTCGACGATCACCGCGTCGTTCTTGCCGTTCATCAGATCCGCGACAGCCTGGTTAAAGCTCTTCACGGAAACGGTAGCGGCATCGTTGATGCCGCGCGCGATGTTCTCGCCGGTAGTTCCCTGCTGCACACCGATGGAAGTAGCCTTCTTCAGATCATCTTCTGTAGCAATGGAAGAATCCTTTGTTAAAAGAACCGCCTGCGTTGCATCATAATAGGGATCAGAAAAGTTTACGGATTTCTTACGCTCGTCATTGATGGTCATGCCGGTCGCCGCAACATCTGCCTTCGTGCCGATTGCGGCAATGATACCGTCAAAGTCCATGTCTTCGATTTCCACCTTCACGCCAAGACGCGTGCCGATTTCATTGACAAGCGCTACATCAAAACCGGTCGCCTGCGTCGGGTTCGACGTAATCGCGGAGAAGTCATCTGATCCGTCACCGAGGTACTCAAACGGAGGGAACGTCGAGTTCAGCGCTACGGTCATGACGCCGTCGGAAAGATACTTCGAACCGGAAAGATCCGTCTGCGCCGCTGCCTCGGTTGCCGCCGCAGCAGCCTCGGTCGCCGCGCCGTCCGCTTCCGTGGATGCGCCTGCCGCTTCGGTGGCGATCGTATTCGCTGCGCTTGACTGCGCTGCCGAATCCGTACTCTTAGTTGATCCGCATGCCGCGAGTGCGGCCGCCATGCTGCCTGCAAGTAATACTGCCAATACCTTCTTCATAATATCCTCCAATCCGGATCCTTCTGCGGCGCTCCCCATTATTTCCTGCGGGTGCCTTCGGTAAGGATCGTTCTTCCGTTGTTATGCTCCTAATAATATGCACTTTAATGCGGGAATGCAAGTGGAAATCTGACTAAATATTCGTTTTATATGCATTTAATGTCGTCAATTTGAATATATTATGCGATTTATCGTATTTTATGCGTTTGCAAATGCATATTTTATTCTATTGGCGGATTGGCCGGTCGGGTTTGCGGCACGGGTCATGGCCGGCTGCGCCGCAAACAGCCGCGCTCAGAGTATATCCGGCTTTGTATTCGGATTCAGGTACCGGCCGTGCAACACTGTTTTTTCGCTGGTTCCGTAATGGATAGCAGCTTTGGGACAGCGGTGCAGGCAGCCAAGGCACAGCGTACATTTGTCCTTCACCCAGACAGGTTTTCCGTTTTCCATACGTATTGCGTTCAGAGGGCACTGCCGCTCACAGAGTCCGCAGGAAATGCACTCGTCTGTCACGGAGAATTTCCTTGTCCGGCGCTCATGTTCATACAGAAGCTGCGCCGCTGGCCAGAGGAGCGCCCATGCACCCCTGTCATAATTATGTTCTCCCGGCTCCCTTGCTTTGATTTTCTCGGCTGCTTCCCGGATCGCAGGCTCCGCTGCCGCAAGAACTTCTGCGTTCTTTTTCTGATTGGAACAGTCATACAGCGGAGTGTAATTATCCACCATGCGGATCGCGAAAGTCGCAGACAGCATCAGACCGAAGTTCTTGCGGAGAGCATTCATCAGCATTGCGTTCGCGCCACCCGTGACGCTGCCGAATGTAACCACGTGGTAGATATACCGGTCGGTGCCATGCCCGTCCAGCCGGACATGATTCAGAAATTCATAGACAATGTCCGGAATTCCCCAGTAGTATACCGGCGTGACAAAACCGATGTCCTCGTGTTCGCCGATTTTATAGTGCAGTTCATTGCTTTTCATGGCCTTCCCTATGGAAACAAGTCTGTCACCGTTCATTTCGGCGATCTTTTCGGCAGCGTATTTGGAATTTCCTGTAGAAGAAAAGTAAAAAATCATGGTATGAGACCTCCTGCAGCACATTATAGCTTTGTTGCCCTGCGGCAGACAAGGCGGGACGTTCCCCGCCGCGTTATTGCATGGAGCAGGCACTGCGGTCTCCGGAGGCACGGTTAAATTCCCTGTATCCGGAATTTCATGTTGACAAATTTAATTGTATACAATATATTTAAGACAGCAAAGGAACAGGTTATTACCACCAATACAGATCGGAGGCACGATATGGCAGGTTTTTATGATTATTCCGTAAAAGATTCCAAGGGAAACGAAGTTCCCATGAGCAGCTATCAGGGTAAGGTTGTTCTTGTCGTGAACACGGCAACCGGCTGCGGATTCACACCACACTACGCTCCTATGGAAGAAATGTATGAGAAGTATCATGATCAGGGACTTGAAATTCTGGATATTCCCTGCAATCAGTTTGCGGGTCAGACTCCCGGCACAGATGAGGAAATCCATGAATTCTGCCAGCTGAGATACAAGACGCAGTTTCCGCAGATGCACAAAACCTTTGTCAACAATAACGAAGCTGCAGGCGAGAAGGAAGAGCCGCTTTATACTTTTCTCAAGAGTCAGAAAGGATTCGAGGGATTTGAAAAAGATGCGAAAGGGATCAAGGCGAAGGCAACCTGCGCCGCTATGAACACGCTTCTTAAGAAGATCGATCCGGATTTCAAGAACAATTCGAACATTAAATGGAACTTCACGAAATTTGTTGTTGACAGACAGGGAAATGTTATCAGACGTTTCGAGCCGACAGCAGATATGGGTGAGGTGGAAAAGTTCGTCGCAGGACTGCTCTGATAACATTTTGTGGAAATACACGAGACGACTGGCCGGAAATGCACGGACAGGCCGGCTGTCCCGGGTGCGCAGGTACAGCCGGAACAGCCGGTACATTACATGAAAAGCGGGTTTGTAAATTTCACTTTACAAACCCGCTTCACATCGCCCGGCCGGATGAATTTGATTATACTTCAATTAATTTCTGCAGCCGGAAGGAATAGATCAGCTTCTGCGCCACCGGAAGTCCGCTCGTGCGCTCCAGCGCTTCTTTATAGTAATCCAGCTGAACCCTGTATCTGCTGATCAGCTCCTCCGGCTCCCGGACATAATCTGTCTTGTAATCGAGCAGAATGATTTTCTTTCCGTCCGTTCCTTCTTCAAGAAAGAACGCGTCGATAATTCCCTGGATCAGGATCGTTTCCGATTCCGGAAAATCACTCCCCAGTCTCGATGCCGGAACACCGATGACAAACGGCTGCTCTCTTCGAAGTTCTCCCCGTGCGTCCGCGGCTGCCATCCGCGCGGCTGCCTCCGAATGCAGGAACGGGCGGAGCACCTGCGGCGACAAAACATCACCGTACTCCGCCGGCATCTCCTTCCGGTCAATTTTTTCTCTGACAAAGGCAATGATTTCGTCGTCCGTAACCTGCGACGGCACCGGCCAGCGTTTGAAATCGATGAGCTCTAAGGCGCGGTGAATCGCGGTGCCGCGGCGCGCGCCTTTCAGTTGTCCGCCTGTCCCGGCGGCGGGCAGTGTTCCGGAAGCCGATGTGGCAGTATCGACGGCACCAGCGTACTGACTGTCTGTTGCTGCGGAAGCTGCCGTTCCGGCAGCTGTTCCGCTCTCTGCTGCAAACCGCGGTACCGGAACATCCGGGTCCTTCTCCGGATACAGCTGCACCGCACCGTCAAGGGAAGTCGCTCCTTCCTCCGTACCAACGGCATTTTCTTCCTCCGAAACGCGTTTAAGCTCGGTGACCGTTGTTTTGGTGAACAGACTGCTTAAATTTTCGTGCGGATAGCGGAAAGAAAAACGCTCGTCCAGCTCCATCGCAAGCGCCGGGATCGGCAGCTTCGCAATGCCGCCTTCCCGCGCCGCACGGAGTGTTTCTTTCCGGACGCCAAGCGTCAGCTTCTCTTCGACTTCGCGCAGATCAAGATCTGTGATATCCTGCTTCTCCACCCGAAAATCCCGTTGCTGCACCGGCATCATCGCCGTGAAGGCCAGCTGGATCAGGTCGAGATAACTGCTGGCGCCTCGGATGACGGGAACCGGCAGAGGTCCGGCGCCGGGCGCAATGCCTGCCGCAGCTTTCTGCAGCTGTTTCTCCCTCGCGCTGTGCCGCCGCACATAGCCGGTGATAATCAGTTTCTCCTTCGCGCGTGTGAGCGCGACATACAGAACGCGCAATTCTTCTCCGAGGCTGTCGCGCTCTATCTTGTCCCGCACGGCAAGACCCCGGAGCGTTACAAGCTCACTCCGGTAGACAGTGTCGATATAGTCAATCCCAAAACCCAGATCGCTGTCAATGATCACGGAGCCCTGCGAGTCTTTGCCTTTAAACGCCAGTCTTCCTGCCGTCCCGCAGACAAAACAAACCGGGAACTCCAGTCCTTTACTCTTATGGATGGTCATGATGCGGACGACATCCGCGTTTTCATCCAGGACATTCGCCTCTCCGTAATCAACTTTTCTCTCCCGCATCTGATCAATATAACGGATGAAATTGAAAAGTCCGGTGAACGCCGTCTTCTCGAAGTCCTGCGCGCGCACGATGAGCGCCTGCAGATTTGCCCTGCGCTGTCCGCCTGCCGGAAGCGCCGTGACATAGTCGTCATACCCGGTCTGCGTAATCAACTGCTCCAGCAGCGTATGAATCGGCATGGTTCGCGCGCGTTCCCGCCACGCATCCAGAAAGCAAAGAAATGCGGCGCATTTTCTGCCGGCTTCGGTGTTTTCACCTGCATACGAAATCACCGCGTCCAGCAGAAACTGATTCTCTCCCTCGAAAGTAAAAGTATCCTCTCCGCTCTGCCCCTTGTCCGCGGCGCCGGTCCCGCTGCCTTCGCCAGGCTTGAAGGAGGCACGGATTCTGCCGATTTCATCTTCCGAAAAGCCGCCAAAATATCCCCGCAGCGTTCCATAAAGCGCAATATCCTGCCTGGGATTGTCGATGACCCGCAGCAGCTGCAGAACTTCCCGGATTTCCTCGGCTGCGAAGTATCCGGTCTTATTGTCCACATACAGGGGAATTCCCTGCAGCTCGAAAATCTCGCGGAACGCGTCATACCAGCTTCCGCCCGAACGCAGCAGAATTACAATGTCGCTGTATCGCACCGGACGGAGCTGCCCCGTCTCTTTGTCGGTCACGAGCTCATAGCCTGCCATCCTGCGGATGCGCTGCGCCACGGCAAGCGCCTCTTTCTTATGGCTGGAAAGCGAAGCCACATCATTCTCATCCGCGGAGGTCTCTCCGGCAGATTCCGCGGCGTCCGGGGAGGTTTTCCCGGTGTCTTTTCCGGCGTCATCTGTATCCTCATCCGGCATACCGGCAACCAGCAGCAGTTCCGCTGTATCCGTCATCCCTTCCGGCAGCGGCGGATAGACAGCTCCGGCTTTCAGTTCGGCGGTCGCATCATAATCGACGCCGCCGATTTCCCTCCGCATGATCTTCCGGAAAACAGCATTGACTGCGTCCAGCACTTCGGGACGGCTCCGGAAATTCTGATCAAGGTCGATTCGTTCACACTGCGGATCATCCGGCTTGTAGGTGTCAAACTTCCGGACAAAGATCTCCGGGCGGGCGTTCCGGAAACGGTAGATGCTCTGTTTGACATCGCCGACCATAAACCGTGCGAAGCGCCCATCCGACTCACCCGCAATCGTCGATAAGAGAAGCTCCTGTACCTCGTTGCTGTCCTGATATTCGTCGATCAGTACCTCGTCAAAATACTTCTCATACGCCTTCGCGCCGCTCCTTGGCACATAGCTGACCGTTCCGTCCGTATTCACCCTGCGTTCCAGAAGTATCAGCAGTGCCAAACGCTCAAGATCGGAAAAATCAATAAGGCCGCGGTCTTTTTTGACCTGCGCGTACATATCGATAAAAGAAATTGTTGTATCGACGAGAGCCCGCAGCGCGGCATCTACCCTGTTCATCCGTGAAACGAGCGTCCGCAGGTCTGCTGTGAAAATCTCCGTATTGTATTTCTGCAGCTGCTCTTTCACCGATTTTCGAAGGTCGCCGGCAAGCTGTTTCTTCTCGTCGCTGACGGTCGTCATTTTCTTTGTGATCGAAGGAAGTTTTGCGAAGGATGAGGGAGCCGCGCAGCCGGCCGCAAGTTTCTGAAAAACATCCCGCAGCGCATCTGTATCCGCGCTCTCATCAAGCAAAATCCCGCGTGCCTGCTGCAACCCCTTTTCCGGATCGGTTATGCCGAACGGGGCAAAAACCGCTTCCTGATCCGGTTCCAGAATATCCGCGTACGGATATGGCCCGTCCGGCTGCGCGCAGATAGAAGCAATCGCGCGATAGATTTCCTTCGTATCTTCGATCGTGTCCAGAACGTCCAGAAGAAGACTCCGGAACCACGCCTGATGCAGCAGGTCTTCCTCCCCCTGCACGCTGTAATCTTCCCGGTGCGCAAGCAGCCAGTCTTTCTGCGAAGGATGCGAATTGGAAGCCGAATAAAGCCGGCCGATCAGCTCTTCCAGCTTTCCGTCTCCCTCCGCCGAAAAGTAGTCCGCCGCCGCAAGAAATGCCGGATCATTCTTTTCGTGCTGCAGCTCGACGAACTTGTCCAGCGTATCGCTGCGCAGCAGTTTTTCTTCGGTGTCATCCATCTGCCTGCAGCCGGGGTCCAGGCCGATGTCACTGAAATTGTTGCGCAGAAGAAAACTGCAGAAGCTGTCAATCGTCGTGATCTGCGCGTGGTGCAGAAGCGTTTCCTGACGCTGCAGGTGCCGGTTGTCCGGTTCTTTTTCAAGGCGGTCCGAAATAGCTCTGCCAATTCTCCCGCGCATTTCCGCCGCGGCTGCCCGCGTGAACGTCACGACAAGAAGCCGGTCGATATCGAGCGGCTTTTCTCCCTCGCTGATCATCCGGATGATGCGTTCGACAAGGACGGCTGTTTTGCCGCTGCCCGCCGCCGCCGAGACCAGAATATTATGATTTCTGGCATTCAGCACCTTTGTCTGATTTTCTGTAAAATGAAATCCCATATCCGATTACTGCTCCCTGTCCTCTTTCGGGATCTTTTCAAAAACCTGATAGTAACGACAGCCCGGCAGTTTCCTATCAAAGCCGCACACATCCTGATAATCACAGAACGTGCAGGCGCTTCTTCCGCCTTCGAGCGCCACCGGATCCGCCTGAATGTTTCCTTCCATGATCTGCAGAGCAAGCTCCAGGATCCTTCGCTTCATCGCTTCTGTCATTGCATTAAACTCCGCTTCGTCGAAAGTTCTGGCTGCCGATGTTCTGGCAACCTGCTGCGGTGCCTTTTTCGTCAGCCGGACCGGAATGACCGCGCTGTCCGCTTCTTCCGAACGGTCCAGCAGGTGAATGACTGACGGATCGGCATTCACCATGCCTTTCGGGCACAGGCTCTTTCGTATCGCGTGAATGTGCGCTTCCCGCAGCTGCTCTGCCGTATTTTCGTCAACGCACGGATCATCCGGCAAAAGGGTTTCGCTCCGGATCAGAGGATCGCCGAAATGATAGTACAGAAGCGCCGCAGGAATCACATTTCTGCCCGGGTGCAGCTTCTCCAGCAGTTCCTTTTCGGCATCCATGTACAGCAGAAGCTGCAGCTGCAGGCCCGCGGCCATCTTATCTTTATTCAGGTCCGGATTTCCCGACTTGTAATCAATGATCTTGATATACAGGTTTCCCTCGTCTCCGCAAAGGTCAACGCGGTCGATGCGCCCTGTCAGAGAAAGGCTGCGTCCGTCGGAAAGCCTGAAGTTCATAGCGCTTCCGTAGCCAAAATCGACCTCAAAATACGCCGGCACAAACTCCCCTTGCTGCAGCTGATACTGCAGCGTCTCAATCGTGCGTTCGAGTATTTTCTCCATCCTTCCCAGCCTGTACGCATCTCGCGCGGACGCATATACAAGACCGTGATTATACTGGTCTGCCGTCTCGGAAAGCGCTTCCCTGATGAGTGTTCTTCCCTCTTCTTTCGAAAATTCCTTCCAGGAGAGGTGATGCTCCCGCAGCTTCCGGCCGAAGCTCTCAATGCTGCCATGCAGAATAGTGCCGGAATCCGCGGGCTCGAAAGTATAATTGCCGCGTCTTTTCAGCCGCAGTCCGTATTGCAGATACTGTTTCAGGTAGCACTGCGCCGCGGTCTCCAGTCTTGTAACGGAGCCCCGGATGATATCGCCGTAAACAAGCGCCGCGGTTTCCGCTGAAAGCCGCATCGGCGTGTAGCGCGCAAAAGCCGTTTCGGAAAGCCTCCTTACCGCAGCCGCCTGCGGCCTTCCCGCGCCGCAGCAAAGGCCGTAAACGGTAAGAAAGCGGTCTTTCTCTTCCGGCTTTCTGTCATATAGTCCGTCCGCAAACTCTCTGAGTCCCGCGGCAAGAAAATGCACGGAATCTTTGTCGGACACGAGCTGCTGCTCCATCGGGCGAAGCTGCGGTGTCCGGACCTTCACCGCAGGAAACATGCGGCGCAGAAGATCGATGAGGTAGGAAGGGCGAAGTGCCGACCCGTCCGGTGCCGCGGCGGCGAAAGAGACAATGAGACGCGCGGTTTGTTTTGTCAGATTCAGATACAGATAATAACGCTGAATGTACATCTGCTGCCGCGGCGTCGGCGCAAGCTCGAGTCCCGACTCCTGCAGGAATTCACGGTCCAGATCGGAAATGAGGCCGCCTTTAGATGTCGCGCGCGGGATGCTTCCGTCGTTTGCCCCGATGAAAAACAACACCTTCACCTCAGAAAGTCTGGTCCTCTCGATATCACCTGCGAGGACGCGGTCCGCTTTCTGCGGCAAAGTACCAAGCTTAATCTCCTGCAGTCCGGCATCCACCAGTTCCGTGTAATCCGCAGCGGAAACCGGTTCATCACCTAATAGTTCGTACATCTGATCCAGGAGCGCGATCAGCGCGCGGTAAATCTGATCATATTCCTTTTCGCGAACCGGGTCACCTTCTTTTTCGAATTTGGAGGCAAGTGCCTGCATCTTCTCTGCCGCATGGATTCGCAGCAGAAATTCATACAGAGCCCCTGTCCTTGCGGCCGCGCTTTTGTCCGCGCTGATCAAAGGCTCCAGTTCATAAAGAAACTTCCGGCGGAGTATTTCGAAATCACCTTCAAACGGCTCCATCCATTTCCCCTTGGAACGGATGCCGCGCGCAAGGCAGTAATTTTCCAGCCGGTCTGTCTCTTCGGGAAGAAGATTCGACAGGCCGCTCCGCAGATACCGGAAAACAGCACTGTACGCAAAACTCTCCGAGATCACAAGAAGAACGCTCCGCACGGCTTCCGTCAGGGGATTCTGGATCACAGCCCTCGTCCGGTCGACATAAAGCGGAATGTCATAACGTGCTGCCTGCAGCTCGAGCTCGTCGGCATAGGTGGCAAGATCTCCCGCCACGATGCCGAAGTCGCGGAAAGCATACCCTTCCGAACGCACCAGCTCCCGGATTCGGATGCAGACCTGACGGACTTCTTCTGATACAGAGTCAGCCTGCATGATTTCGACAGGAAAAGTTCCTGCGCGAGAACCTGCAGGGCTCTGTCCGGCTGCGGTGCCTGCGGGGCAGGCGCTGCCGGACAGAGCGGCTCCGGCAGCCGCTCTGCGGTTGTCTTCCTCCGGTTCATAGGGCTTTAACGGGAAGCGGAACAGTGACTTCTCCAGATGTGCGAATGCCGCGCTGCCGGAAAAGCGGCCGGGCGTACCCTCGCCAAACGTCACATCCTTGTCATGGGGCACACCCGCCTTTTCGGCAAGCATTGTGATGTCACGGATTGTTTTGCGCGGAAGGTAAAAGAGATCCTGTTCGTCCAGCAGAACATGCGGATTCTCACATTCGGCCGCGGAAGGTCCTCCGTCCTCACCGATCGTCAGACTGAAGATCACCTTTTTTGCCCGCTGCATCAAAGCAGACAGCACCCTGTACTGCACCGGCGTAAACCCCGTAAATCCGTCGAAAATCAGAATGCTTGGCGGAATCAGGCGGGACTGCGGTATCGCCTGTGCAAGCCGGTCCATCGTCTCCTCATTCGTAATAAAACGCTCTTTCTCATAGGCAAGAAAAGCCTGATACAGAAGCCGGATATCCTGAAGTCTTGCGGCCAGTGCGCCCTGCCCGTGCTCTCTGGCATACCGAATGAGGTCGTCGACGTCGGTCACCCCGATCCCATACTGCATGAACTCGGAAATCACCGACTTGATCTCGCTGATCATACCCAGCTTGTCTATCTGTCCCTTCAAAACAGAAAGGTCCCTCGAACAGCCTGCTGCCGCTTTACGCAGAATCAGACTTTTTCCTACATCATCCAGCGGCGTTCTGTCGTCGGTTCCGACTTCCGCGAAGATTCGGTGTGCCAGCCTTCCAAAGGACAAAACATCGACGTTCATGATCCCATGATTTGGTGATGCCAGGACAAGCTCCTTCTGCGTCTGCATCGTATACTGCTCCGGCACAATGTACATGGCATAGCGGCCTAAGGAACCGCTTGTATATTCGATGACTTTTTTATGAAGTTCACTGCTTTTTCCGGCACCGGAGGCGCCTGTATAAAAAGAATAGCTCATGCTGCTTCAAACTCCTCTTCACTGCGATCGCCAGTCGCGATGATTTATTATACATCGAGTACATCGAGCCGGGGCGGCCGGGGATGGGAAAACTTGTCCGCGCGGTGCTCACTTTGGCTCTCCGTAGGCTCCGCCGCGTGGACTGATTTATTCGGCCCGGCTCGCTCTTATTTTCTTCACCGATAGGATGCATCTATGCTATAATCACAGCAGTGACATGCTCTTCGTCTTCTGATGAACGCCGGCTTTT